>Ga0116157_10000666_pt1 | contig 34939 bp, 24 predicted proteins | sample AD_UKC048_MetaG_FD_89882 | JGI IMG/M metagenome (GOLD analysis project Ga0116157, IMG submission 89882) | Active sludge microbial communities of municipal wastewater-treating anaerobic digesters from USA - AD_UKC048_MetaG | ecosystem: Engineered > Bioreactor > Anaerobic > Digestate | place: USA... | reverse complement strand
GGCAGTTTTTAAGTTGTGATTTTGTGGAATACTTTTGCGTAGCAAAACCACAAAAGCGCGACTTAAAAACTGTCCAGCGCCGAAGGCGCGGTGCTTGAGCGATTTGTTACGTGAAACTCTACGCTACGACAAACCTTCCGAAGCGCACCAACAAAAAACTACATTTTAAGCTTTAACCGCTTTAAAGCCAGAGGCAACCAAGCCAAAATACAATTATTTGTAGCCTTATGCACACAACTAAAAGTGCTTGCGATTTTCTAAACTACCGAAGGCACAAAAAATACTTCAGAACGTTAAACTACGTGGCACAACGTTTCCGAGCCAGACAAACCAAAACTTCAATATTCCAAAACGTTTGCATTTGCTTTTGCGTACTTTCCGAAGCTTTGCGTTTTAATTTTTTGAACCCACGTAACGCCGAGCTAAGCGGCAGTTTTTAAGTTGCGGTTTTGTGGAATACTTTTGCGCAGCAAAACCACAAAACCACGACTTAAAAACTGTCCAGCACACGAAGTGTGCGGTGCTTGAGCGATTTGTTATACATTTTTAAATTGGAGTTACTTTAGATATATGAATTTTTGAATATTCACCATTTTCGGAAAACTCAGCTTGAATTTCAACTTTTCCAACTCCATTTGAAAACGTGCAGTTAGTGCCATATGAAACATTACCCATTAACTTTGGGGTATTTGGCCCCGTTAATTTCGTATTTTCACATTTTACTAATTTTCCAAGCTTCGATGCCGCTAAAAACTCTGCCTCATCAATTTCGACATTTTTATCTAGGTAAGATTTAAGGGTTAATAAACTCCAATCTTTTGACACAGTCTCTAGAGGTTCATTAAATGTTAAGTAAACCTTTTGAGCAGAATTCCCCTCTAGGTTTATGCCAAAGCAACAGGTAGAAAAAGCCAAAGTCAAAGGTAGTAAAATTAAATTTCTCATAATCCCTCTTTTGTATAACGCCGAGCTAAGCGGCAGTTTTTAAGTTGCGGTTTTTTGGAATACTTTTGCGCAGCAAAACCACAAAACTGCGACTTAAAAACTGTCCAGCGCACGAAGTGCGCGGTGCTTGAGCGATTTGTTACGTGAAACTCTACGTTGCGAAGGATTTGAAAGGAAGGAAAAAAACCACAAAGTTAAAACCCTAGCCTTCCGAAGCAAACCAACAAAAACAGTAATTTGAACTTTACCGAGTTTTAAGCAAAAACGAAAGCGAACTTTGGAGCCGTAAGAACGCAGAACCAACAGCTAAAAGGTACTTGCGAAAAACCAACTACCGAAGGAACCAGAAATATTTCAGAACCTTAGGCTACAGCGTGTGAACTTTCCGAAAGAGTAAATCAAAAAACGAAAAAACTCTCAGTGCATAGCTTTTGCTTTTACGATTTAGCCGAAGCGTTGCGTTTTATTTTCTTGCCCCACGTAACGTGAAGCACAACGGCAGTTTGTAAGTTGCGCGTTGTGGAATACTTTTGCGAAGCAAAACCACAAAAGCGCGACTTACAAACTGTCCAGCCACGCAGTGGCGTGTTGCTGCGCCTTGTTAAATATTTTATGTGAGTGTTAATTCTTTAAACCTTGAATTTTCCTAGCCCTTCTTTCTGTTGGACCCGTAAAACCTTGATAGCGGTTTGTTATTTCATATACCGTTCCATTTTTGATGAAAAATGTATATGAAACACCGTCAGCGGTATATGGATAGTAAGTCCATGTTTCGCTATTGTCAGGCAGGCCATCCATTTTGCTTTTTGGTGGGCCGTACGCATTTAAGAGGTCCGAAGGAGTAGCTTGATCTAATGGGAATTTTTTCAAATAGCCCGTTTGATTGGTAAATGACATTTCAGGTAGATCTAGTGCTAATGCAGAAGTCGCCACCAAACATAGAATTAATAGAAATACTTTTTGCACGAGAAACTCCCTAATGTAGATTATTTAACAGTTTATTCAAAGTTTAAGGCCGTATATTTCCGGTCGGCAAGGCCAAACCGGAACAAAAAAGCCCCTTTATAACAACAACTTACCCTAACAACAAAATAAGGTTGGAGATATACGGTTTAATATATTTGTAGATATACGGCGAATGAAAAACGCTTGAAACTTTAAAGCGGCAGCTATATATTCACCGCTCACGGATGATTTATATGCAGGTATATTATGGAAAATGTCAAAATCCCTCTCCCTTCAAAACCCACTAAATTCTTAGATCAGTTTCGTGCTTTTATCCGCAAGGATGGCAAAAGCTATGCAACCGAGAATACATATGTTCATTGGGTTCATCAATACATTTTATTTAACAAGAAAGAGCATCCCGCAAAGCTGGGCTCCAAGCAAATAGAAGCTTATTTGTCGCATTTAGCCATAGTGGCAGAGGTTGCGCCAAACACCCAAAAAACGGCGTTGAATGCAATTATGTTTCTCTATAATCGATTTTTAAAAAAACCGATTGAAAAACTGGATTTTAAGTACGCGAGAAAGCCTCAGAAAATTCCTACTGTATTCACTCATGCTGAAGCAATGGCTGTTATTGACTGTATGGTTATGCCTTACAAGCTGATGGCTCAAGTCATGTATGGCGCGGGTTGCAGAATCTCAGAGGTGTTACGGCTTCGCGTTAAAGATGTAGATTTTGCAATGGGCTATCTCATTATTAGAGATGCTAAGGGCGGCAAAGATAGAACTACGCTTTTACCTAAAAGTTTAATCACGGACTTAAAAAATCAAGTATTTACGGTTTCAAAATTATTGGAGTTTGATAAGGCGCGCGACGTTGGCGCAGTTTATTTACCCCACGCACTGGAACGAAAATACCCCTACGCGGGCCACGCACTTGAATGGCAATTTATGTTCCCATCCGACAATATCGCTAAAGACCCGCGCGCGAATATTATGCGGCGTCATCATGTTTATAGCGGCACCTTACAATCACATGTTAAGGATGCGATTAGAGAAGCACGAATTTTTAAGCAGGCAAGTTGCCATACCTTTCGTCACTCTTTCGCAACGCGTTTATTGCAAGCCAAATATGATTTAAAACAAATTCAAACACTGATGGGCCATACTGATATTCGCACCACAGAAATTTATTTGCATGTATTGGATGAGCTGGGCGATAAGGTGCAGAGCCCGCTTGATTGAATGGAAGAATGCTCGGGTAGTGTTATTTACCCGAGCTTTCAAACTAACCCGCGGTAGGTAATGAGGAAATAATAGTAATCATAACACCTGCAGCAACGGCAGAACCTATAACACCAGCTACATTAGGCCCCATGGCATGCATCAATAGATAGTTTTGTGGGTTAGCTTGCAGGCCCAGTTTATTAGAAACCCGCGCGGCCATAGGCACGGCAGAAACACCGGCAGAACCAATAAGCGGATTCACTTTGTGTTTACTAAATACATTCATGAGTTTTGCCATAAGCACGCCCGCTGCAGTACCTATACCAAAGGCAATCATGCCAAGCACAATAATGCCTAAGGTTTTGGGATCTAAAAATTTATCTGACGCGAGCTTAGAGCCAACCGATAGCCCAAGAAAAATAGTGGTGATATTGATTAGAGCGTTTTGAGCAGTATCCGACAGGCGATCTACAACGCCTGCTTCGCGCATTAAATTACCAAAGCAAAAGCTGCCCAAAAGCGGGGTGGCGTCTGGCAAAATTAAACCCACCAAAATTAACATAACGATAGGGAATATAATTTTTTCGCGCTTACTCACCGTGCGCAACTGTTGCATCACAATGCCACGCTCTGCTTTTGTAGTTAACAAACGCATTATGGGCGGTTGAATAAGGGGCACTAGCGCCATATAACTGTATGCGGCAACTGCAATAGCACCCAGCAAATCTGGCGCAAGTTTGCTTGCAACATAAATAGCCGTAGGGCCATCTGCGCCACCAATAATGCCAATCGCGGCAGCATCGGCCAACGTAAAACCCATACCAAAATAATTTAACCCTATGGCGCCAAGGATAGTCGCAAAAATACCAAATTGTGCGGCAGCACCCAACAACAGGGTTTTGGGGTTTGCGAGTAAAGGGCCAAAATCCGTCATGGCGCCCACACCAATAAAAATAATCAGTGGCGCGGCGCCGCTAGCAATAGACACTTTATAAAAGGTGTAGAGCATGCCATCGCCGTAGCCGGCAGACTGAACCATATGCAAGGCTGTTTGGTAAACGGCAGGCTCCGCTTTTAATAAGGTTTTATAAATCAATGCATCGCCATCTGCTGCGCTTAAGCCCACCAGCTGTGCAAGTGCAGCACCAATTTCCGGTGTGCCATTTTGCAGCGCTTGCTCAAGCGCAGATAGCGCCAAACCTGCCGCCGGCAAATTAGCCAGCAAACCACCAAAACCTATCGGCAATAACAGTAAAGGCTCAAACCCCTTGCGAATAGCAAGATAGAGAAACAGCAAACAAATACCGATCATAATTAATTGACCGGATTGCATAAGATGAATACCCGTGGAATGCCAAAGGTTAAATAAAGTGTCCATCGCTTATTTCTCCACCGGGGTGATGGAGAGCAGTGTTTTACCTACCAAAACAGAATCACCATTTTTTACGTCAACACTGCTGATAATTCCCGCACAAGGTGCGCTAATCTGTGTTTCCATTTTCATCGCTTCTAGAAGCAATAAAACTTCACCCTCTTCAACTTCATCACCCACGCTGACGAACACTTTAATAATATTGCCCGCCAAAGGTGCGGCGACTAAGCGCGAAGCTACAACCGCCATGGGTTTTGCCGCCGTGGTACTTTGCAAAGGTTTAATACCGGTAAGATCACCGCCATTATTAACGGTGACCGTATATTTTTTACCTTCCACTTCAACGGTATAAACTTCTTCGCCGGCATCATTAGTGATCAGATTGCTTTCTTTGCCGGTAGGCGCCACTTCAAATGCCGTGGGGTTATTGCGATTTTCTAAAAACCGCAAACCAATTTGTGGGAACAACGCATAGGTCAACACATCGTCTAATTCTTCTTCGCCAATACGCAAAGTAATATTGCGCAGTGCCGCTTCCTTCTCGAGTGCCGCGGTCAACTTTGCCAATTCCGGTGCGATATTATCGGCTGGTCGGCACGTAATAGGTCGCTCACCGTCAGCTAACACTTTTGCTTGCAACTCAACATTCATAGGCGCCGGTGTTGCACCGTATTCGCCACGCAATACGTCTGCCGTTTCTTTAGAAATATTTTTATAGCGCTCGCCACTCAATATATTTAATACCGCTTGAGTGCCTACAATTTGCGAGGTGGGCGTTACCAAGGGAATAAAGCCCAAGTCTTCACGCACCCGTGGAATTTCTTGCAAAACTTCATCAAAGCGATCAATGGCGCCCTGCTCGCGCAATTGGCTTTCCATGTTGGTCAGCATGCCGCCAGGAACTTGCGCAATTAAAATGCGCGCATCTACGCCTCTTAATGAGCCTTCAAATTTTGCATATTTTTTACGGACTTCACGAAAGTAAGTGGCGATTTCTTCCAGCAGAATTAAATCCAAACCGGTATCGCGATTAGTGCCCTCTAGCGTGGCGACCAAGGTTTCGGTTGGACTATGACCATAAGTCATCGACATAGATGAAATAGCGGTATCCACATTATCGATACCCGCTTCCACACACTTCAAAATAGTGGCATGTGCCAACCCAGTGGTAGCATGGCATTGCATATGAATCGGAATTTCGCACTCTGCTTTTAAGCGTTTTACCAGCTTGTAACCCTCATAGGGTTTTAACAGGCCCGCCATATCCTTAATGCAAATGGAATCTGCACCCATATCTTCAATTTGTTTTGCTTGCGCAACCCAGCCGTCCAAATTGTGAACCGGGCTCAAGGTATAGGAGAGCGTACCTTGGGCATGCTTACCAACACGTTTTACCGCCTTCATAGCTATGTCGATATTGCGCATATCATTCATAGCATCAAACACGCGGAATACATCCACTCCACTCACCGCAGCGCGCTCTACAAAGCTTTCCACAACATCATCCGCATAATGGCGGTAACCTAATAAGTTTTGCCCCCGCAATAACATTTGTTGCGGCGTTTTGGGCATAGCTTTTTTCAATTCGCGAATGCGATCCCAAGGGTCTTCGCCCAAATAGCGAATACACGCATCAAAAGTGGCGCCGCCCCAAGACTCTAGCGACCAAAAACCAATGCGATCTAATTTTTCGGCAATCGGCAACATATCATCCAAACGTAGGCGTGTTGCAAATAAGGATTGATGCGCATCGCGCAAGACTACATCGGTAATTCCGAGTGGGTTGTTAGTCATGGGTAAATTCCTGAATTAACCGCGCGTATTGCTGTCGCGATGTTGACGAATGGCAGCCTGAACAATGGCAAGGGTTCTGGTATCTACAAGGTTACTATCCGTTCTTGCTCTGGTGGGCTGCGCATCCAATACTATGGGTTCAGGAAAGCAGGTTTCGATCAGGCGTGACATCACATTCACAGCAATCACCAACAGAGCGAGAAACACAAAAACGGTACCCATACCAAAAACCAATAATTCAAGCGCCTGCTCAAACAATGCTGGTTGCATAAAGTTCCCCAGGTAAAATAATAGACACAGCAAGTGCGACAAAAGCGCAGTGCCGATTACATGTTCTTATTAGAATGTACTAGGGCAAAAGCCCCTCCAGCCCTTCCGCTTTTAAATAGGCGTGAACCGTTTCTTTATCTTTTGTGCTCACAATATAGGGCCATTTGCGCTTGGCTTCTGGTAAACCTATGAGGTGACGATTCAGTATATTAACGCTAAAGTTTGAAACAAAATAAGGGTTTACCACTGGGTCTGTAAATACCTTTTCAGGGGCAATAACCTTAAAACCTTGCTCATTCAACGCATCTATAACGCCAATAATACAATAAGCAGCCAGGTCATTTTCATTCAATAGCAAAACCTGGCGAGGGCTTGTACCTAATTTTAAATAAGCGCTAGCATCATAAGCTAAAACCTTATCCATCACCATCTTGACATAGGCTTTTTCTAAAGCACGAATATCTACCGTACGGCCACTTTCAACGCGTTGCTGATACAGTTTGTTCATATATTCATCGTGAACCTGTGTAGTCACGTAGATGGGAAAATAATGATGCTCAGCAAGATAGCGCTGTAATTGTTGCAATAACTCTATATCCCCACCGCCATCTAAATAGGGGTAAGTGATATGCCTATGGTAATTAACGTAAGATTCTAAGGCGTTATCCGCCTTCATAATATCGATAGGGTAACCATAACTTTTAGCGCGATGCAGCAGCGAATAATTGTGCCCGGCATTCACAATGAACTGACCGGTTGCATCGTAATACATCATGCGATCGATAGTATTCGTGGTTAAGGTTTTACTTTTAATCAAAAACATGGCCTGCTTTACATCAGCTCTTGCCATGCTATTGATCAACATTTTAGTACGTGCAGAGCCATCCAAGCTTGTCGAGCGCGCTAAGGTGTCATCAAAAGCCAATACAATTTCTCGAGCATAGACGCAAGGGAAAAATTGACTAGCAATTAGTATTAGCGCACTTAAATATTTTGCTCGCATAAGTTTGCACCTATTTAATTAGCCTTTTTTACATAGTAGTCATGCAAAATAAACCAAGATTTTTTCTTAATGCCTTTATCAGAAATTAAACCCTTGCGATTCCAAAAATCTTGAATACCGGGCAATGGACGGCGCGGCGATCTAAAGTCTTTTAAAATCCATGGCGATAAACCGCGAATAAAACTCATGTTGTCGATCATGGCTAAATTATGGGTGTACACGTCCGCTTGATATTCTTCCGTCCAACGCTGGGCTTTATCGCCATGCAAGCCCTGCAAAGCGCCAGCTCCAACCTCACTCATTATCACCGGCTTGCGGTAGCGCGATACCCATTTTAAATTTGCGCAACTACCGGGTGTCGCAACATACCAACCGCAATAACTGTTTACCCCTATAACATCCACAATGGCAGACAAAGGGTCGTCAATGGATTTCGCACCCTTGTCATCGCTTTGCGTATCCAATGCCGCAGTAATTAAGCGAGTAGAATCAAGTTCTCTCGCCTTCTCTGCCAACTGTCCAATAAATTTTAAGCGTGCAGGTGAGTTGGGGGTTTCATTCGCCATTGACCACATGACAATAGCGGCGCGGTTTTTATCGCGTGCAATCATTTCTTCTAATTGATTTTCTGCTTTGGCATAAACGGCGGGATTATTGAATAGCACCGTCCAATACACAGGAATTTCAGACCATACCATTAACCCCATTTGATCGGCCATACGCACCATATTTTCGCCGTGAGGGTAATGCGCCAAGCGCACAAAATTACAGCCCAGCTCTTTCGCCCACGTTAATAATATGCGCGCATCTTCTTCACTCCACGCGCGGCCGGGGTGTAAGGGCGATTCTTCGTGAATACTAATGCCGCGCAAGAAAACCGATTTACCATTGAGTAAAATATTTTCACCTTGTACCGCAATAGTTCTAAAGCCAATTTTATCGTGAACCACATCTTGCTGATATTGAATATCCACCGCGTAAAGCTTGGGTGACTCGGGGCTCCACAAGAGCGGCTTAGCGGCTATTTCAAATTTCACTTCGCCATTTTTATTAACATTCAACTGCTGCACAATATTTAATTCAGGAATACGCAATTCTAGCTTTTGTGCATCTGTATTTGCTTTCCCATTCAGATCAACTTTTACCCAACCTTCAATCACACCCGCTTCCGTTGCGCTGAGCTGTACAAAATAATCTTTGATATGCGCTTTGGGGTATTGCAATACTTTTACCGAACGAGTGATGCCACCGTAGTTCCACCAATCGGTGTTCACCGTAGGAATCTGGTCGCGCTCGCGATGGTTATCTACCTTAACCACCAACGAATTAAGGCCGGGCTTCACATCACTGGTAATATCAAATTGGAAAGGTGTAAAACCACCTTCGTGGGCACCAACTTTCTTGCCGTTTAAATAAACCGTCGCATGATAATTTATGGCACCAAAATAGAGGGCGTAGTTCAAATCAACTTTTTTGCCTATATCAAAATCGCGGTGATACCAAACCGTGCCCTCATATAAAAATAATTTTTCGTCTTGGGTATTCCAATCTCCCGGCACATTCAATTTTGGCGAGCGAGCAAAATCGTACTCCACTAAATCACTGGGGTTAGCCGGCTTCGCATTTTTAAAATAACCATTACCGGATTCTTCATAACGGTGGTTATAAAAGCCATTTTCATAGGGGTCGATAATCGTATCCCATCGGCCGTCTAAATTAATGGCAATACGAGAATCAGGATTTTGCATGGCGATATCGGCGTGCGCAATATTAATCAAGCACGCTGCTAAGCAACCGATGAGGGCACCGTATATTCGCAGAGACATAGAGATTCCTTTACTATTATTTGGCATTGAAAAGAGTAAGTATTATAGGCAACTGAGCGCTGGAACAAACTTATTATTGCTAGGCTCACGTAAAACAAAAAGCCGCACATCTTTCAATGTGCGGCTTTTTGCGAACTTAAGCAAGTCAGCGAGTTTCTAACCCGTATTACGCATACCAGCGGCTATACCCGCCATAGTCACTTTCAGCGCGCGCTCCAGGTCTGAACTAATGACCTCACTGCTGCGGTAACGTTTCAGCAATTCAGCTTGCAAGTAGTTGAGCGGGTCAACATAGGGCTTGCGCACTTCTAGCGATTGACGCAACAGCGGTTCATCTTTCAACAGAATATCTTGCTTCTTCAACGCATTGATCAGCACTTCCAAGGCTTTCAAATCATCGCGCAATTGTTTGCCGAGGCCATGATATTCCGCTGGCACTAGTTGTTGTTCGTAGTAAGTACAAATGGGGCCATCGGCTTTACCGATTACCATTTCTAGCAAATCGAGGAAGCTGGAGAAGAACGGCCAGTTGGCAACCATGTCTTCCAAGGTTTTTGGTTCGTGCTGCAACGCATACTCAAGTGCCTGACGCGCACCCAACCAAGCAGGCAAGTTCAAACGCACTTGCGTCCATGCGAATACCCACGGAATGGCGCGCAAGCTTTCTACGCCACCGGTAGATTTACGTTTTGCGGGGCGACTGCCGAGCGCTAACAAACTCAATTCTTGTTCAGGCGTAAGGCTGCGGAAGTAAGGCACAAAGTGTTCATGGCCGCGTACAACACTGCGATAGGCTTCCAAACTGGATGCACCCATGCGCTCAATGAGGTCACGCCATTCCGGTAATGGTGCAGCATGGGGCGACATAGTGGCGCGCAAGGTTGCGGCCACATAAGAAGACAAGCTGCTGAATGCAACGCGCGGCAAACCGAATTTGTAGCGAATCATCTCGCCCTGTTCAGTTACGCGGATGCGACCATGAATCGAACCCGGTGGTTGCGACGCCATCGCTTTTTCTACCGGGCCACCGCCACGGCCAACGGTACCGCCACGGCCATGGAACAAGACTAATGACACTTCATATTTATCGGCCAAGGCGACCAGTTTTTCTTGCGCCTTATATTGCGCCCAAGTCGCAGAGAACTTACCAGCATCTTTCGCAGAATCGGAATAACCGATCATGATGGTTTGATCTTTGGCGCTGTATTTTTGATACCAATCGATGCTCCATAGGCGATCCATCACAATGGGCGCGCGGTCAAGGTCGTCGAGGGTTTCAAACAGCGGAACAATCGGCATATCCCAGGTCATGCCGCACTCTTTCAATAAGAGCGCAACCGCGAGTACATCCGAAGGCTGTTGCGCCATGGAGATAACATAGTGAGAGAGAATTTCGCGCGGCTCTTGGGCCACTACGCGGCAGGTCGCCAGCACTTCAGCGGTATCGTCGCTCACCGGCCAGTTCGCTGGCATCAGTGGACGCTTGCTGCTCAATTGTTCTAGTAAGAACGCCTGACGCTCGTCTTCAGACCATTTTGCGTAATCACCCAAGTCTAAATAAGCGACTAATTCGTCGATAGCTTTAACGTGACGCTCGCCGTCTTGGCGAATATCCAGTGGCACCAAGTTGATACCAAAGCAGTGAATGCGGCGAATGGTGTCCATCAAAGGGCCGTTGGCGATATGCGGTAAACCCACATCGTTTAAGGATCTGTAGCACACCATTAGAGGCGCGAGTAAATCGTCGCGACTCGTGATTAAGTCTTCTGGCGTTTCAACAATACGACCTTGTAGGCGTGATTCAGCCCATTCCAAGGTAGCTTGAATGCGCTTGCGCAGGGTGAACATTGCATCGCGATAAGGTGTTGAACTTGGGTAGAGAGCGCGTAACTCATCGCTCGCCTCACTCATACTCAGGTCGCCGCCCAAGCTGTACACATCGCGCGAGTAAAGTTCAGCAGCCATCCAGCGGCCGAGCAACAGAACTTCGCGGGTAATTTTGTGGGTTACGTTCGGGTTGCCGTCGCGGTCGCCGCCCATCCACGAAAAGAATTTGAAAGGCTGAACATCAATTGGCAAAGGCTGATCAAGATGGCGCTTGCTCAAACGATCAAGGTGACGAATAAAGTCTGGTACCGCTTCCCACAAGCTGTTTTCAATAACCGCAAAGCCCCATTTGGCTTCATCGACGGCGGTTGGGCGCGTAGTACGAATTTCATCGGTAGCCCAAATTTCTTCCACCAAACGGTGCAAGCGGCCACGTAATTTATCTTGTTCGAAGGTTAAAAGGCTGCCGTTTTGACGGTCAGCGAGGGTATCTACGATTTGGTCGTATTTGCGAATCAGGGTGCGGCGCGTCACTTCAGTCGGGTGCGCGGTCAACACGAGTTCGATGCTTAACTCGCTGATTTTTTTGGCCAATTCTTCTTTGCCGTACTTGCCAGCAAACTCTTGCAGCATGGCTTGCAAGCCATCGTCGCGTTCAGATTCTGCGCTGGAGAAATACTCTTGGTCCGCAATGTTCGCCAAGTTCAAGAATTGGTTAAAGGCGCGCACTATGGGGAGAATATCGGCATCGTCCAGCTCGCCCAAGAGGGTTACCAGCGGCGCAGAGTCGCCATTCTCCATGCGGTTAATGGATTTGCCTAACTTGCGAATCCCCTCGACTTTCGCAAACAGATCTTCGCCTTCATGGGCGTGAATCGTCTCACCTAAGAGTTCCCCTAATAGGCGCACATTCTCGCGCAGGGTTTCAGGCAGCTTTAACATCGGGAGTCTCTCCAAAAAAGAAATCAAGGGCCAACAGATCGAGGGTACAACAAAAAACACAAATAAAAGAAGCATCAAAATAGGGCGGCATTCTACGACATCGCCCCTAGCTTGGGTAGAAAATACCCCTGTGCTCATAGTAAAAGTAACAAAAATCAACTTGTAACATAACTGGCTTAAGTTGCTCACACAGAATGTCAGCAGTATCTATGCCAATGCCTGTTTTGGGTGCACAAAATCCCAGCCGACCCACACCTCATAAAAATTCTCCGCGCCATTGCTCAGGAATAAACCAACACCCGCTGTAATAAAGGAGTAGGCTGCTTCTACCTGTAATTCGACTTTAACTCCCAGCTTTTTAATCGCCTGTTTTTTGTAGCACTCTTTTGCTCAAGCTCAGCATTCGCCCCACCCGATTTAACTCAGTGCCTTCTACTTCCTGAGGTTTTCCCTTGAGCGCATTTCGCGCAGCACAAACGAACTAGCCGTCAATTTAAAGTCGGCTAGCACACACAAATCGGTTTTTAGGTTAGTGAATGGTTTTAGAGCAGTTTGCCTTAAAGGATGCCATTCCACGCCGTCGCGTAGATGATAGAGCGCGCGAACTTAGCCGCGAAAAAATTGCGCAATTATTTCAACCCTTCAATCACTTAGGGCAAGAAAACAACGAGGCAGAAGGCACAGGCATTGGCTTGGTTATGACCAAGCGTTTGATTGAATTAATGAGCGGTGAAATTGGGTTAGAAAGTACAATCGGTGAAGGCAGTACATTTTGGGTAGAGATGCATTTAACCACACAAGCTGCAGCTGATTGCGCTGTAGTTAAGACATTAGCCTAGAAACCTGAAAAATTGCTCACAGACATGCATACCTTATTGTATGTTGAAGACGACCCCGCGAACCTAATGTTAATATAAGATATTATTGGCCCAATCAGCATCCACTTTAATTTGATCTCGCAAAAACTTAGCCTGCGTTGGCGACCAAAAAGGCGCATCGCATAAAAGAAGCTGCGGATTCAAAGTGCGATGCTCCGCGATAAACGCTTGAATATCGCTATTAGCAGATGGCAATCCAAGCTGATCAAATAAATCCGCCATGCCATGTTGATGATCTTCCATTATTGACTCCGTCAGAGTTGAAACGCACTTAAGAAACTTTCTCTACATTTTGGTAGGCAAGCCCTGCAATAAATCCGCAAGGTCATCGGCATGCTCTTCCTCAACCGCCAGTATTCCTTTAAGCAGTAGGCTCGTGGTGGAATCTTGGTCGCCAAGGTATTGAATAAATTCACGATAGCTATCAATCGCAATACGCTCTGCAATTAAATTCTCTTTAATCATTTCCAACAGCGAATCGCCCACTTGATATTCAGCATCACTGCGGCTGGTTAAGGTATCGGGTGAAAAATTGGGTTCGCCACCCAACTGCACAATGCGCGCCGCCAATTGATCTGCATGGCCTTGCTCTTCATTGGAGTGAATTAAAAATTCTGCAGCAATGTTTTTAGCGTGAATACCGCGCGCCATAAAATGGTGGCAACGATAACGCAACACGCAGACCAATTCAGTCGCCAAGGCTTGATTGAGCAATTCAATAACGGCTTCACGATCTGCACTGTAACTCGCGGTAATTGCACCCTGCTCTATATTGTTGCGCGCATGGCTGCGCAGCGTGGCAACATCACTTAAGCTTGAAATAGTTTCCATGAAGAAATCCTCTTTATCGCTGTAACCCGGATAGCAATAGCCCGGCCGCTTGCGCGGCACGAGCTATATTTATCACTGAAAATTTCAGATAGATTAAAACACTAAGTCTTTAGCATTCACACTCTTAACACCGCGCAAGTTCTGCACCAGCTCAATTGCAAGTGCACGTTCAGCACCGCTATCTACTTTGCCTTTGAGAGTGACTACACCGTTAAGTGTATTCACCTCAATATCTGAGCCCGACACATTGCCCGAATAGAAGAAAATTGATTTTGCTTTGGTGGTAATCCAAGCATCTGAAATCACTTGGGTAGATTCCGCGCTAGATTTGGCGATTTTACTATTCACCGTTAATTGATTAGTTACCGAAACAACACCGCGCGTACCAATCGTTAAACGTTTAACAGATTCTTTAATTTCTGCATTGGCAACTTCACCGGTTAGGGTTACGCGGCCCGCTTTGGTTTCAACCTTCACTGCGCTGCCATCAACGTGTTTGCTCCACGCCAAACGCGCTTTCACGGCAGCGGTAACAGTGGCATCATCTATAACTTGACCGTAATTTTGAGTGCTTGCTTTAGGCACGTAATCAGCCTGCACCATAATTTTGTTATCTACTTCTTTAATTCCGCTTACACCTAGTGCAATTTGTTTTGCTAATTCTTTATTCACATCCTCATCAACTTTACCGCTCAAAGTCGCCTTGCCATTATCAACGTCTACCGTAATTTCATGGGCACGCAAGTAGGGGCTAAGGGCGTAAGTAGTCCAGATTTGTGTTTCTTGGCGCGCCTCTAACAAGTCTTGTTTGGCATCTGCATAGGTAAAACTGCTCAAGGAAATTAGCGTGGAGGCAATGACTGAAGTGATCAGAAATTTTTTAGATAGATTAAACATAATAGTAATCCCAATAAGGAAAAATTGCCGAATGACAATTTTTAAAAATAAAAAATCCGTCCATGGAAGAAATCGGTAAAAAAATAGAGTGCAATAAAAACCTAGCGACTAACTTTTAGTTTCTAATTTTTAGTTGCTAGGTTTTGTTGTAATGCGAGTGGCCAAAGTCGTGAATACTGGTCAGCGGCTTAGCAAGTGGTTTAGTGAGGTTTTTTGCAAATATTCTTTTCTTGGCAATATTCGTTTTTGAGGTTGGCTCTGGCTTTATCGTTACCGGCACACTTACACCTTCGTTCCATGCACGCGGCTTATAGGCAGCGAGTGGATTCCTAAAACGGTCGTCGTAATCATCATCGTAAGCATTCATAGCAATTTCCTTTAAGTAATCCCTCGTCCTGCGAGAGTGCAAAACGCTTGAATGGATTTAACAAGAGCGACACTAACCCGCCAAAGAAATCAAATCGGTGCGATGACACACATAGAAATGCAACTTTTTAACAACCCATTTTTAGGTTAGATGGCTGCTAGTACTCTAGGAAAATTAGGTTTATGGTAAAGACAGTTTCACGAGTTGTTGTACTTGATGCATATCAACCCCTGAGCTTTCAAACACCTTAGTATTCCTATTTTTAATTGATGTTCACCGAGGTTTTTATGGAAGATTCTATGCAACCTTCGACTAAAGTTATGCAAGAGGTTACGCAAGATCAAGCAACCGGAAAACCTTTGCAAGGGCTCAGCCTAGATGAAGCCACGCAGCGTTTAAAACGCGATGGCCCAAACCAATTACCTAAACCTCACCAACGCAATTTTTTGCGCATTCTCACCGACATTTTAAAAGAGCCCATGTTTGCATTATTGATTGCAGGTGGCGCAATTTATTGGTTGCTGGGCGATCACACTGAAGCTTTTTTATTGTTGTTATTTGCAACCTTTTCAATTTCAATCACGCTTGTACAGGAATCGCGTAGTGAACGTGTACTCGATGCACTACGCGATCTCGCCAGCCCGCGCGCGCTGGTAATTCGCAGCGGCGAACGCATACATATTGCAGGCAAGGATGTTGTGCGCGGCGATATGTTAGTGGTTAACGAAGGCGACCGCATTGCAGCCGATGCGCATTTAGTGAATGGCAATGATTTATTGTTAGATGAATCTTTATTAACCGGCGAATCAGTTCCGGTAAATAAACGCCCACAAGCAGAACCAGACAGCAGTACTGCCGCTATTCCCGGGGGCGAAAATTCTCCCACTATTTTTGCTGGCACATTAGTCGTGCGTGGCACTGGTCACGCGCTGGTAACTGGCACGGGCGTATACACAGAGATGGGGAAAATTGGCCACGCACTCGGCAGCATTAATACCGAGCAGGCGCATTTGCAAAAACAACTGCGCTGGTTTGTGCGTGACTTTGCGATTATTGGTTTGGTAGCCGCTGTACTCGCGGTTTTATTATTTGGATTTTTACGCGGCTCTTGGTTAGAAGCACTCTTGGGCGGCATTGCACTCGGTATGTCGCTGCTACCAGAAGAATTCCCATTGGTAATGGCGGTATTTATGGCCATGGGTGCATGGCGAATTTCGCAAGCACGGGTGCTTACTCGTCGCGCGTCAGCGATTGAAACCTTGGGTGCAACCACGGTGTTGTGTACCGACAAAACTGGCACTCTCACCGAAAACCGTATGACCTTGGTGGCGATTGAAAATACCAACACTAAGTGGCATCAAGATAAAAACACACCTCTTGAAGACGACACAAAAGCTATTTTGAATGCTTCGCTACTCGCCTGCCCTCACGAACCTAGTGACCCTATGGATGTTGCGGTGCATCGCTTAGCAGAAGCGCAAAACCCGCAAACTATTCATGAATTTAAATTGCAAAAAATAGTGCGCACTTATGGTTTACGGCCTGATTTATTTGCAGTAACAAATATTGTAGAAAAAGGAAAAAATAAAACCGCCTATGCTAAGGGCGCACTTGAAGCCATAAGTCAATTATGCAAATTGCCCGCAGAACAAATCGCAGGCTTGAGCGAACAAGCCGATCAACTCGCAAGCCAGGGCATTCGTGTGTTAGCCGTCGCCACAGCGAACATTGAAAATACAAATTTGCCGGAATCACCGCGCGACATCGCCTTTGTATACCTCGGTCTTTTAGGATTTGCCGATCCACTGCGCAGCAATGTTTCCGCTGCCGTTGCTGAATGCCACAGCGCAGGTGTACGTGTGATTATGATTACTGGCGATTATCCTATTACCGCTAAAGCCATCGCCCTAGAGGCAGGTATTCATTCGCGAGATGTATTAGTGGGCGACGATGTAGAAAAACTGAGCGATGAAGAACTTTCACAGCGCGTAAAAACTACGTCGATTTTTGCGCGCATTCGCCCCAACCAAAAATTGCGCATAGTGCAAAGTTTAAAAGCCAGCGGTGAAATTGTTGCCATGACGGGCGATGGCGTTAACGATGCTCCCGCCATAAAAGCTGCACACATCGGTATCGCCATGGGCGGGCGCGGCACAGATGTAGCACGAGAAGCGTCGGCGATTGTTTTGCTCGATGATGACTTCGGCTCCATCGTAAAAACCATTCGCCTTGGCCGCCGCATTTACGACAACTTACGCAAAGCCATTGAATATATTATCGCGGTGCATATTCCCATCGCTGGCCTCGCCATTTTGCCGCTGCTCATGGGTTTGCCCATCATGCTTTCGCCCATTCATATCGCGTTTTTAGAAATGGTAATAGACCCTGCATGCTCCGTAGTATTTGAAGCAGAAGTAGAAGAAAGCGATGTAATGAAACGCCCACCGCGCAACCCGAAAAGCCCGTTACTTATGCCGCAGCGAATTTGGTGGGGCGCGATTCAAGGCATAGTCGCCTTGGCCATTTTGGCGAGCTTATTAATTTACGGCGCCTACCAAAAAATGCCAGAAGCCGATTTGCGCGCATTTGTTTTTAGCGCATTGGTATTAGTGAATATGGGTTTAATTTTAGTGAACCGCTCCTTCAAAGCCTCACTCACCCGCGCCTTTTTACGCCCCAACCGCTCGCTGTATATTTTACTCAGTGTAGTCACCGCCATATTAGCCATAACCATTTACTGGCCGCCTGCGCAGCGCCTGTTTCACTTTGGGCAATTACATTGGAATGATCTTGCGATTTGTCTAGTGGCGAGTGTGGTGAGCTTGTTGGTACTGGAAGGAATTAAAGCGAAGTGGTTTCGGGTTATATAAATAAAACATCAGGATAGCGCTATGGAATTCAAAGACTATTACAAAATTCTCGGTGTTGAACCCAACGCCGATGAAAAAGCAATTAAAACAGCCTATCGAAAATTGGCACGGCTTTATCATCCCGATGTCAGCAAGTTGCCAGACGCCGAAGAAAAATTTAAAGCCCTTGCCGAAGCCTACGAAGTTTTACACAACACAGAAAAACGTGCTGAGTATGACGAACTGCGCTTAGCACGCAGCCGTGGTTTTGATCCGCGTAACAATCAACCTGGCGCTGGCTTTAACTCAAGTGCAGGGTTTAATTCAAACGCAGGTTTTAACGGCGCAGACGCAGATCAAGACTTTTCAGATTTTTTTAATTCCATCTTTGGGTCAGAAAATGCCCGTAGCCATCAAAGCCGCAATCAACAAGCGCGTCACGAGAATCCAGCCGCACATCGCGGGCGCGATCTTGAAATGGAATGGCCGGTTATGCTGGAAGATACTTTGGCTGACACAACTAAATTAGTTGAATTTGTCATTCCTCACTACGATAGCCAAGGGCAATTACACGAAACAAAAAAATCACTGAACGTAAAAATTCCCGCAGGCGTTAACGATGGCGAACGCATCCGCTTAAAAGGCCAAGGTGCTCCCGCGCAGGGCGTTGGCACTCATGGCGATTTATATTTGCACATTCGTTTAATTCCGCACCCGCTGTTTGATCTTGAAGGCCACAATCTTATTCTCACCCTGCCACTCGCGCCTTGGGAGGCGGCACTGGGTGCAAAAATTACCCTGCCAACCCTGAGCGGAAAAATTAGTTTAACCATTGCGCCCAACAGCCAATCAGGCCAGCGTTTGCGCGTAAGAGGTAAAGGGCTGGTAACCAAAAATGGTATTGGCGATTTGTTTGCCGTATTGAAAATAGTGATGCCAACTACAGCAACCGAAGACGCTAAAAAACTCTGGTCTCAACTCGCCGCAACCGCCAGCTTTGACCCTCGCGCAGAATGGAGCAATTAATCATGACACACACATCTGAATTTATTTCACCTGATTTTCACGTCAGCTTTGAAGAACTTTGTGTATCGGCCAACATCAGCACCGATAAAATCATTGACTTGATTGACTACAACGTCATCACGCCTGTTAGAGGAAAACAGCCTCAAGAATGGCAATTTAATATTACCGCCATGCGAATTGTAAACAAGGCCGCCCGGCTACATCGCGATCTTGAAATTGATTGGGCCGATATTGGTTTAATACTCAATTTACTTGACGATATTGAACAACTGAGAAATGAAAATTCGCAATTGAAACAGCAATTAAAGCGATTTTTGATGAGCAATAGTTGAAACAACTCTCAGCCATGCTCGCAAAGCTTGGCGGTGTGGCACTTTTGCGCATGATTTGTGTGCTGACGTACAGACTGAGCTTCCCGTTCAGCCCATTGTTGGGTAGATATCAAAAATGCAGCAGAAATTTTTCTGGCTGCTATTCATTTTCACCAACATATTCACATTAACAATAGGATTTATTCATGGACACATATACCAACAACCTCGCTTTTCTTAAGAGCAATAATCTGGCAGTAGAATTACAAGATTTTTTAACCGACGTTGAAGGTTTAATTGCCGAAACAACTACTTTGACGGGTGAAGAATTGACTGAAGCAAAAGCAAAATTGAATGAGCGCATAGATTCAATCAAACATTCTTTTGATGATATTGGCAATAGCATTAATCACAAGATACGTAGAAACGTGGCCATGACCAATCGCTATGTACATCAACAACCTTGGAAAGCTGTAGCGGTAAGTGCATTGGCAGGAGCAGTTATTGGGGTTTTATTTTCGCGTCGTTGTTAAGTTTAAAGGCACCCCCTCGGTAACTGCGTCCTGCGTTACTCTACCTTCTGCATCCATGCAGTCGTCCTAACCTCCCCGTTCATAAACCACATCCCTGTGGTTTACCCTGCGGGCAGCTGCGCTGTGCAAATTGCTCCTGCAATTTGTCAAAAAAGGGGGAGGAATAAGCGCGTGCTTCGCACAAAACTCATCGCACTGGGAGTCAGCCCCTCCCCGCTTTTCAAGGGGGAGGTTGGGAGGGGGTTAAGCTTTTAGAAAAATCACTGCAGCTCATCCCTAATGAACGCATCCAAAATATCAATGAGTTGTTCTTGCTCTGGCGTTGGCGATAAAAGTTTTAACAAAGACTCCAGCTTTATTTTTACAGCAGATTTTATAATGTCTTTTTCAGAATCACTTAACTCATGAATTAATGTTTGCCATGTGTCGATTTGTAAATCGGCAGTAACATCGGGGTCATGTCCGCCATCTGGCTCTGCGGTGATATGGCAAAGTAATTCGATGAGGATAGTTGCGAGTTTATTCATAGTGATTCTCTGGTGACTGTTAAATATAACGCACTGGTAGGGCGGGTTAGTCACGAAGTGACGTAACCTGCGTTTAAGAACACACAAAACATCCGCGCGGGTTACGCTGCTACGCAGCTAACCACGCCCTACCAAGATTAAATTTGAGGTCGAGAAAACTTGCCATTTCTCAAAAAGAACTTCACCTGATTAATCACTTGAGTATCTTTCATTAAGAATGGGTGACTAACAGGCACGGTGATGTGATCGGTCATACCTTCAAGCTTGGTGTTTTCTACTGAGACTTTGCCGTCATCAGGATTAGGCAGCGCGGCAGATAAAATTAGATTAATACTTTTAGTGCCTGCAATTATCCCAACCTCAAAATTAACCTTACCTAATAACACAGGAATACTTTCTGCATTTGTACCTAGCTGCATGCCTGCTGGGCCATTTATTAATTCATAGCCCGGCACAGACTTAAATTGATCGACAACTTGACTGCCTTTGTTAGGTGGACCGAGCATGACGGTTCGCCCTAAATTAGGAATCGCATGCGCGCTTAAATATTGCCGCAAGACTATTCCACCCAAGGAATGGGTAACGAAATTTATTTTTTCAGCGGAAGCACACTTTGCTAACGCAAGCGGTATTTCTTCTTCAGCCAGAGTCGGTATATTTTTCTTGCGTGATGGATACTGATAATTAACAACTGAATAACCATCGTGAACCAATGCAGACTGTAGTTCTTCCATAGATGCGCTAGTGCGCGCAAGGCCATGCAGTAATATTACGCACTCTGCCGCCTGCGCATTAGCGCAACACATCAAGAGAAAACCTAGGATTAATTTATTCATTACTATTTACGCACTTGTTGTATTTATCTTTCGTCATCTTCGCGCAGCGAGATGACGAGCGCCTAACGACAAAGCCGAGTAAAACTTAAACTTTACCCTTTAAGATATTTAAGGTGGACTTATAAATTTCTTCTTTTTCACTAAAGGGAAGAATTATAGGATTAATAGTGCGCGCGTTTTCAAAGCAAGACCATAGGTGCTTTGAGACAGACCATAATGCGAGTAAAGCATTTTCTATTTCTGAATACTTAACATTCTTGAATAGCTCATAGTACTCATGTTCTTCCGTATATATTGCGTGTGCATACACCTTATTGCGAATAGTTTTGCATTCCGCCCTCAAAAAACCATTATATTTAGAAGCTAATGAGAACAAGTTATTCAATGCCGTTTGATCAGGAAACATTGCATTCGCTAGAAAATCTGGATTTAGTAAAAGCGCATCACTCCGTCTTTTTAAGAATGACTCTTTTGAAAAATCCGATAAGTTCTTAATGCAGTGGGCATTAAAGTCAGAAAATGATTTTGCATCTTTTCCCCCATCTGACAAACGACCTAAATATAGAAATAACGTACGCCAGAGTGAGCCGTTGTGAACCATCCAAAATTCTTTATTCCTATTAGCAGAGTGGAAAGCATCCTTATTCTTTAAGGCTTCATTAAACGCTAACAACGAATAAAAGATAGTCAATGCACACTCCGTTTCATGCAAACTAAAGTTTATCCAGCTTTTCGTATTCATTTTTCTATTTAACCATTCATTAAGTTACCCCAACTATATAGCCCCCCACCCTTAATTCCTACCCCTAAGCTAGCCACCGCACAGACCCGCACCCCCACAACGCCCTACCCTAAAAAGTCTACTCGTTCGCGAAAAATTCTTTAGCTAAGGCTGACATTATGACTATGACAAGCTGGGGTAAAACCTTAGTAGAAACGGCTGGACACTTTTATAACAGCTTTCCTAAAAAATGGTTTAACCCCTTGCGCGCCCTGCCGCTGGATAAATTAGCGCAAAGCAACCAACCGCCGTTGCGCGCCGAGTTGTTTAGTGCCGACCAAATGGAGCAGCACGGTAAAGCCTTGGCGAGCAGCCATTGTTTAGGTGCGCTGAGCAAAAGTACGCGTTTATTAGTGCGATTGGATGATAACGAACAGGTGTTGTTGGTGTGTCGCGCGCTTTTAACCGAAACCGTAAAAACCAAAGCGCGGATTGCACCTGCAGGCGAATGGCTGTTAGATAATTTTTATTTAATGGAAGAACAAATTCGCACGGCGCGCCAACATTTACCCAAAGGTTATAGCCGCGAATTACCGCGTTTAGCCGAAGGGCCTTCTGCGGGTTTGCCGCGCGTTTATGATCTTGCGCTTGAAGTTATTTCACACGGCGATGGCCGTGTGGATGCCGAAACTTTTAGCCGCTTTGTAGCCGCCTACCAAACCATAACGCCACTCACCTTGGGTGAACTGTGGGCAACTCCCATTATGTTGCGCCTTGCGCTGATTGAAAATTTGCGCCGCGTTGCCGCGCGTATTACTACCGCGCGCCACCACCTTAACGAAGCCCAAGATTGGGCGACGCAAATGGTTGAAGTTGCCGAGAGCGACCCCAAAAGTTTGATTTTAATTATTGCCGATATGGCGCGCTCCAACCCGCCCATGGTTAGCCCTTTTGTGGCGGAACTCACGCGCCGTTTACAAGGCCACGGCCATGCTCTGGCACTACCACTTACGTGGATTGAACAGCGCTTGGCTGAATCTAGTTTGACCATTGAACAGATGGTATTAACTGAAAACCAGCAGCAAGCGGCGGATCAATTATCCATTAGCAACAGCATCGGCAGCCTGCGTTTTTTAGGCGCTACCGATTGGCGCGTGTTTGTGGAAACCATGAGCGTGGTGGAGCAAACCCTATCAACCGATTTGGGCGGCATTTACCGCTCTATGGATTTTGCAACGCGCGATTCTTATCGCCATGTGATTGATCGTTTGGCAAAACACAGCGACATGTCTGAAGTAGAAGTGGCGCGCTCGGCGATATTACTCGCCGGTATGGATGCAGCCAGCAATGGCAACCACATTCAATCGCACACCGAGCACGTGGGTTTTTATTTGGTAGATAAAGGCTTGGAACGTTTGGAACAAGCGGTGAATGTTCGCTTGCCGTTTATGATGACCTTGCGCCGTTGGGCAGGGCGCTTCCCGCTTACGCTTCATGTGGGCGCGATTATTTTGCTCACTAATCTGTTCGCCGCCGGTTTGGTGTGGCAGGCGCATAGCACAGGTGCGCAAGGGTTTTCACTGTGGGTGATTGGCTGCTTAGCCTTAATTGCCGCCAGTCAGCTCGCTTCTGCCCTCACCAATTGGTTGGCGATATTGTTGGTGCGCCCCAACCTTTTGCCGCGCATGGATTACCAAAACGGTTTGCCGCGCGAAATGCGCACGCTGGTGGTGATCCCCAGTTTAATTGACTCAGCCAATAACATTGATGAATTGCTAGAAGCCTTGGAAGTGCGCTTTTTAGGCAACCGCGATATTCACCTGCATTTCGGCCTTCTCACGGATTTTACCGATGCTCCCAACGAACATATGCCGATGGATGCCGCTCTACTGGAACAGGCGCGCAAAGGCATTGAACGGTTAAACGAGAAATACCCAGCGAACCCCGTTAACAGTAATTTCTTTCTGTTTCATCGCCCACGTTTATGGAATGCCACCGATAAGCTGTGGATGGGCTACGAGCGCAAACGCGGCAAGCTGGCCGATTTAAATGCACTGCTGCGACCAAGCCCGATTACCCCCTACCAAGAGGGCTATATTGCCCACCCCAAGTTTTCACTGATTGAGGGCAACCTCGATAGCCTAACGCCGGTTAAATACATCATCACCTTGGATGCCGATACGCAATTGCCGCGCGAATCTGCACGGGAATTTGTGGGTGCCATGGCACACCCGCTTAATCACCCGCGCTATAACGAGAGCGGTGTTATGACCGGAGGCTACGGCATTTTGCAACCGCGCATGGCGGCCAGTTTGGCGGGGGCGAATCGCTCCAGCTATGCGCAATTATTTGGCAGCGAGCCGGGTATAGACCCTTACACCCGCTCGGTATCCGATGTGTACCAAGACCTGTTCGGCGAAGGCTCGTTTATCGGCAAAGGCATTTACGATATAGACGCCTTTGAGCACAACCTCAAAGACCGGCTGCCGGAAAACCGCATTCTCAGCCACGATTTATTAGAAGGCTGCTACGCCCGTTCGGGCCTTATAAGCGATGTGCATTTATACGAGGAATACCCCAGCCAATACACCACCGATGTTAGCCGTCGCAAACGTTGGATTCGCGGCGATTGGCAAATTGCCAGTTGGATGCTGCCGCGCGTGCCCACGCCCGATGGCAAGCACACGCCCAACCCGCTCTCGGCCTTATCGCGCTGGAAAATTCTAGATAACTTGGTGCGCAGCCTCGCCCCCATAGCGCTCTTACTGCTGTTACTTTTAGGTTGGTGGATTGCCGGGCAAGTCTGGTTTTGGACGCTCACGGTCATCGGCATAGTGCTTATTCCCTCTCTGCTGTTTGCACTGGTAGACGCCTTCCGCAAACCCGAAGAAGTGAGTTATCGCCAACATTTAACGGCCGTGCTGCAATCCGCTGGGCGCAACCTCGCGCAGGCGAGTTTCCGTATTGCCTGCCTACCGCACGAAGCCATGTACAGCCTAGAAGCCATTTTGCTCAGCACCGGCCGCGTGCTCTTTAGCCATCGCAAACTCTTGGAATGGAACCCTTACAGCCACCAGTGCACATCCACCTCGTGGCGCGCTATTTATCGCAGTATGTGGCCAGCGCCGCTGATCGCGTTTATCGCCATTGCGGGGCTCATGCTGATCAACCCAACGGGATTGCTCGCCGCAACACCGGTGTTATTACTCTGGTTTTGCGCGCCCTATTTTGCATGGAAATTAAGTCAGCCTTTAGTGCGCCAATCGGTCAGTTTGAATAACGAAGAGTTACTGTTCCTGCGCAAAATTGCGCGCAAAACTTGGGCCTTCTTCGACCAATTTGTCACCGCTGAAGACAACTGGCTACCGCCGGATAATATGCAAGAAGACCCGGGCCCGATTGTTGCGCACCGCACCTCGCCCACCAATATGGGCATGGCGCTGCTCTCCAATTTATCGGCCTATGACTTTGGTTACAGTACCCAAGGCGAACTCTTGGAGCGCACCGCTAATACCCTCGCCAGCATGGAAAAGCTAGAGCGTCACCTCGGCCACTTTTACAACTGGTATGACACGCGTAACTTGCAGCCACTGAACCCGCGCTACGTCTCTACGGTGGATAGCGGCAATCTCGCTGGGCATTTGCTCACCCTGCGCGCCGGTTTAGTCGCTTTGCCAGATCAACCTTTGGTGGCGGAGCGATTGTTTGAAGGCCTGCTGGATACCTTTTTAATTTTCGCCGCCTGCGCGCCCGCCAAATTGCACAGCCCCATTCAACAGTTAATGACCACACTCACAGAGGCCTACAAGGCCAAGCCTACCGCGCTGGCCACCACCTATGATTTGCTGGCCACCATAACACTGCGCACCGCCAGCCTGAATGAACAGTTTGATGCTCTGCTAGATACCGAAGCTGGGTTTTGGGCGCAAACCCTCAACCGCCAAGCGCAGACCGCGCAAACCGAATTGCTGTTTCTAGCACCTTGGCTGGAGCAGGCCAGCGCGCCCGCAAATTTAGGCTTGCTCGCTGATTTTGAAAACACTCCCAGCCTGCGCCAGTTAGCCCAAAGCGATAGTGTATTTACCGCGATTGATGCCCAACTCGGCTCGGCTCAAGGCGAAGAAGTAACGCTTTCAAGCTCCGACCAAGACTGGTTAGAGCGAAAACGCTACCTTTTGAGCCTAGGCCGTGAACGCGCCGAAACCCGTATGGCAAATATCCAATTCTTGATTGCGCAGATCTCTGATATGGCGATCATGGATTACGAATTCCTCTACGACCAAAACCGGCATTTGTTGGCAATTGGTTACAACGTGGATGATTTTAGGCGCGATGCCAGCTTCTACGATTTACTCGCTTCCGAGGCGCGACTGTGCAGCTTTATCGCCATCGCCCAAGGCCAATTGCCGCAAGAAAGTTGGTTTGCGCTGGGGCGTTTACGTACCACGGCGGGCGGCGAGCCGATCTTGGTGTCGTGGAGTGGCTCCATGTTCGAATACCTTATGCCTATGCTGGTGATGCCCAGCTATGAAGGTACATTGCTCGACCAAACTTGTCGCGCCGCCGTTGCGCGCCAAATTGCCTATGGCAACCAGCGCGGCTTGCCGTGGGGGGTGTCTGAATCTGGCTATAACACGCTGGATGCCGCCCTTAATTACCAATATCACGCCTTTGGCGTACCGGGCCTGGGCTTAAAACGCGGCTTGGCAGAAGATACAGTGATTGCGCCCTACGCTTCAGTCATGGCACTGATGGTTGCGCCCGAAGCCGCCTGCGATAACCTGCGCCGCATGTCCAATAATGGTTTTGAAGGCCGCTATGGTTTTTACGAAGCTATGGATTACACCCCAGCGCGCTTGGCGCGCGGCCAAACCAGCGCGCTGGTGCGGTCGTTTATGGTTCACCACCAAGGTATGAGCTTATTATCGCTCGCCTATTTGCTGCTCAATCGCCCTATGCAGGCGCGTTTTGAAGCTGACCCCGCGCTGCAAGCGACATTGTTGCTCTTGCAAGAGCGTATCCCCAAACGCTCGGTGATCCACAACCGCGCGGCAGAAGACAACGAGGGTGGCGCATTTTTTGATACCACGGAAACAACCCTGCACACTCCGCTTGGTGCCAATACCTCGGTGCCGGATGTGCAATTACTTTCCAATGGCCGCTACCAAGTTATGCTCACCAATGCCGGTGGTGGTTATAGCCGTTGGAAGGAATTTGCCGTCACCCGCTGGCGCGAAGATACCACCTGCGATAACTGGGGCAGCTTTGTGTATCTGCGTGACACCACTGACGATGACCAATATAACGGCGAATTTTGGTCTGCAGCGCATCAGCCCACCCTCAAACGCGCCGATAGCTATGCCGCCATGTTTAGCGAAGGCCGTGCGGAATACCGCCGCCGCGATAGGGACATAGAAACCTATTCTGAAATTGTGGTCTCGCCCGAGGACGATATTGAACTGCGCCGCCTAAAAATCACCAATCGCTCCAAGCGCAGCCGCACCATTGAAATCACCAGCTACGCCGAAGTGGTGTTGGCCACCCAAGCCGCCGATGCAGGGCAAACCGCCTTTGGCAAACTCTTTGTGCAAACCGAAATTCTGCCCGAGCAGCACGCGTTACTCTGCACCAAGCGGCCACGCTCGGCAGAAGAGCAAACGCCTTGGAGTTTCCACCTACTCGCCACCAATGGCACTCAGGTTACGCAAGTCTCTTACGAGACTGATAGGGTGAAATTTATTGGCCGTGGCCGCACACTCGTCGCACCTCAGGCGCTGATCAGTAGCGGCGATTTATCGGGCAACCAAGGTTCGGTGCTTGACCCCATAGTCGCCATTCGCTGCTTTATCACGCTTGAGGCGGAGCAATCGGCAACGCTCATGTTTATCTCCGGCGCAGCTGCTAGCCGCCACGCCAGCATGCAGCTGATCGAAAAGTATCAAGATCACCATTTCTCAGACCGGGCCTTTGAATTGGCGGGCACCCACAGCGGCGTTACTCTGCGCCAAATCAATGCCAGCGAAACCGATGCCCAGCTCTATCGCCGCCTTGCCAGCCATGTGATTTACGGCAACTCTACGCTCAGAGCCGAGACTAATGTGCTGATTCAAAACCACCGTGGGCAATCCGGCTTGTGGGGTTATGCCATCTCCGGCGACTTGCCGATTGTGTTGCTCAAAATCGCCAACAGCGAGCAAATTGAGTTGGCGCGCCAGCTGATTCAATGCCACGCCTACTGGCGCTTGAAAGGCTTGGCGGTGGATTTGGTAATTTGGAACGAAGACCACGCGGGCTATCGCCAACGCCTGCAAGACCAAATTTTAGGTCTTATCGCCACCGGTACTGAGGCCAATACCATTGATCGACCCGGCGGTATTTTTGTGCGCTCGGCGGAGCAGATTTCCAATGAAGACCGCATCTTATTTCAATCTGTCTCCCGCGCAGTTATAGCGGATAGGCGCGGTAGCTTGCTGGAACAACTCAATCGCCGCCCCTTTATCGACAAACGCATAGGGCGCTTAAACCCTAGCCGTCGCTATAAACCCGCAGCCCTTAAGCAGCAAGCGCCCGCACCCGCCTTGCGCTTGAGCAATCCTTTGGGCGGCTTTAGCAGTGATGGCCGCGAATATGTCATCACCACTAACTCCTCTCAAATCACGCCCGCACCTTGGGTAAACGTACTCGCCAACCCCAACTTTGGCAGCGTAATTAGCGAGAGCGGCCTTGCCTACACTTGGAGCGAAAACGCCCACGAATATCGCCTCACCCCTTGGAGCGATGACGCCATAGGCGCCAGCGGCGGCGAAGCTATTTACCTGCGCGACGAAGAAACCGGCCACTTCTGGTCGCCCACGCCACTGCCGTGCCCGAGCGAAGCACCTTTCACCACCCGCCACGGGTTTGGCTACAGCGTGTTCGAACACACTGAAGACGGCATAACATCAGAACTCTGGGTCTATGTGGATTTAGAGGAAACCGTGAAGTATTCGGTACTGAAAATTCACAACCAATCGGGCCGCAGCAGGCGCTTAAGTGCCACCGGTTATGTGGAATGGGTACTGGGTGATTTGCGCACCAGAAGTGCCATGCACATTGTCACCGAGATTGACCCCAGCAGCGGCGCACTCTTCGCCCGCAACGCCTACAACACCGAATTCGCTGGCCGCGTAGCCTTCTTTGATGTGGATGATATCTCCCGCACCCTAAGCGGCGACCGCAATGAATTCCTCGGCCGCAACGGCTCGCTTGCCAGCCCTAATGCCTTAAGCAACATCCAACTCTCCGGCAAATTAGGCGCCGCGCTCGACCCCTGCGGCGCCATCCAAGTGCCCTTTGAATTGGGTAATGGCGAACGCCGCGAGCTGATCTTCCGCCTCGGCGCAGGCCAAGACCTTGAGCAAACACGCGCACTGGCGCAGCGTTTGCGCACAACAGGTTCCGCCCGCGCCGCGCTGCAAAAAGTGCGTAGCTACTGGCAGCGCACCTTGGGTGCCGTACAAATTGAAACGCCCGACGAATCTATCAACCTGCTCGCCAACGGCTGGCTCATGTACCAAACCCTCGCCTGCCGTATTTGGGCACGCAGCGGCTATTACCAATCCGGCGGTGCCTTCGGCTTTCGCGATCAACTGCAAGATGCCATGGCGCTAGTGCACACCCGCCCCGAGTTATTGCGCGAGCATTTGTTGCGCTGCGCCCAGCGCCAATACCCGGGTGGCGATGTACAACACTGGTGGCACCCGCCCCAAGGCCGCGGTGTGCGCACCCGCTGTTCAGACGATTACCTCTGGCTGCCACTGGCTGCCTGCCGCTATGTACAAAGTACCGGCGACACCGGCGTGCTAGACGAGCGCCTGCACTTCCTTGAAGGCCGCGAACTCAATGCAGATGAGGAATCATATTACGACCTACCCGGCCACACCGCCGAAGCTGCCAGCCTCTATCAACATTGCCAACGCGCCCTGCTACACGGCCTACGCTTTGGTGAGCACGGCTTGCCGCTTATGGGCTCTGGCGATTGGAATGACGGTATGAATTTGGTTGGCATCCACGGCAAAGGCGAAAGCGTCTGGCTGGGCTTCTTCCTGTACGACGTACTCATCAAATTCGCCGCCCTCGCCCACACCTATAACGACGACGCCTATGTGGAGTTTTGCCTAAAAGAAGCCAATCAACTCAAACGCAACCTTGAACAACACGCATGGGATGGCGCTTGGTACAAACGCGCCTGGTTTGACGATGGTACAGCGCTGGGCACATCCACTAATGCTGAATGTGCGATAGATTCCATCTCGCAAAGCTGGTCGGTACTCTCGGGCGCAGGCAGCGCCGAGCGCTCACAACAGGCAATGAACTCGGTGGATCAGCACTTGGTAAAACGCGAAAACGGCATCATTCAATTGCTCGACCCGCCGTTTGATACCGCGCCCATGAACCCCGGCTATATCAAAGGCTATGTTCCCGGCGTACGCGAAAACGGCGGCCAATACACCCACGCCGCCGTGTGGACCATCATGGCCTTTGCCGCCCTTGGCGACAGCAAACGCGTGTGGGAATTGCTCACCCTCATCAACCCACTCAACCATACCAAAACCGCCGAAGAACTCGCGATTTATCGCGCCGAACCCTACGTAGTCGCCGCCGATGTCTACGGCGTCGCCCCGCACATAGGCCGCGGCGGCTGGAGTTGGTACACCGGCTCAGCAGGATTGTTTTATCGGTTGATTATTGAGTCATTGCTCGGCATTACCCGCGCAGGTAATCAACTGCATATCAAACCCTGTATCCCAACCGATTGGCCAAGCTACGCGATTAATTACCGCGCAGGTGAAACCCTGTATCGCATTGAAATTACGCAACATGAAAATGCGAAAAATGAATTGCGGTTGGATGGGGTTTTACAAGCAGAAAATAGTTTTGGGATTGTGGAGGATGGGATGGAGCATTTGGTGGAGATGGGGATGAGGGTGAAGGATTAGTTTTACTGCTTTTATCACCCCCTTTGAAAAAGGGGGCTGGGGGGGGATTTGCTCTAAAAAATACCACCTTAAATCCCCCTAACCCCCTTTTTCAAAGGGGGGACTAGATCACCGCGCGCCCAAGCTCCAACCTTAAGAGCGAAGCGCGGTCTGCCCCTCCCCCTTTTCACAAATTTTAGGAACAATTTTCACAGCGAAGCTGCCCGAAGGGTAAAGCACATGGATGTGATTTATGAACGGGAAAGCTGGGAGGGGGTGCCTTAAAATTACTCACCCACCATCTGCACAATCACCAACCTGCCATCACTCTCTTTCGAGAGCAACAATTGCAACCCATCGGTTAACGCTATATTCCCACCAATCGGAACCGGCGTTTTGTTTTTCACATCCAACAAATCTGGCATGCCTTCGTTCACTAGCAACCAATTGTTATCGTGCAGTACAAAATAACCGACGCGTTTTTTTTGTGCGTCGTTAAGTTTTTCATTGGGGTAGATATCGCGGTTGGTGTGCCACACAAACAGTGATTGGCCGGAGTACACCATAAGGCGATGATTGTCTGGCCTGAAACTTCCTTGCGCGTGGGATGAATAAAGATTCAATACCGGCAACTTGCCCACAAACGGTGTGTTGCAAAATGGGCAAATCGGTTGAGTTTGATTACTAAATACATACCAACCTTGCTCGCAACTTTTGTTCGCGCAGGGCTGCAGCAAATCTACGGTTTTTACTAAGGCGCGCTCCCACTCATCGGCTGTTGGTCTAGCCGCAGGTTTATGCAAGCCTTCAATAAATGCGCGCTGAAATAATTCGGTTAAATAGGGGCCGGTGACAGTGTAGGGAATTAATGCAGGATCTTTCCACGGTAATTCGGCGGGTTTTATATTTTCTGGGCGAACGCGATTGGAATCATCGGTAGGGTGCTCAATAAATAATGCTTGCGCACCCATCGCCAATTCATCGTCGTGTTGCGTGTCGTTAAGGTCATGACATTTATCGCCGCGCAGCGGGTGGCGCAGCAATAAGTACATATAAATTAATACCGCGAGCGCATGTTCGTCGGTGGAAATAGAAGGTAGTTTGCGCGCAGGGTCATCGCGCTTAAGGTGCGCGGTCATCACACATTCGGGGGCGATAAAATCTGGCGTGCCCACCACATCAGGCGGGAATTTTCCCGGCACTACCAAGCCATCCATATCAATTAAACAGGCCCTACCACTGCTAGGGTCTATCAAAATATTTTTATAACTTAAATCAGAATGCGCAAGACCTGCAGCATGCATACGGCGCACACCGCGTGCAATCATGATGCAAATTTTAAGCTGCTGTAACCAATTGCCCAACTCGCGCGGATCTAAATACTTTGAGCGATTGGAGGGCGAGGTAAACCACTTACCCTCTTTCTCTCGGCCTTTTATGCCAAGCATATCCTCATTACGCGAACCGAACTTAAAGAAAAAATCATCGCTATAAAAAGGCACGACTACGCCAATATATTCGCGGTATTTTACGGTGGTGGTCGGCCAGCAAAATACTTTCTTCCAGTAATCGCCGCCCGCTTGATTAAAAATACGCTCGCGATAAATTCCGGTAATAACCGCCAACCGCTCTTCTACAGCGGCGACTGCAGGCGTGCGGTAAAACGCCACCACATAATCGCGATTGAGCGAGAAGTAAACATCCTTCATGCCACCCGAGGCTTTAAGTTCATCATAAAATTGTACTTCTGAACCATCGGCAGCGGTGAGCGTAATAATAGCCATGGATTTACCTACGTTAGTTTATTCTTGTGCATTTTATCTCCCTCTCCCTTTGGGAGAGGGCTGGGGTGAGGGTTCTATCAGCTTAAAACATGCCTCTAAAAAGCGCCCTCATCCTAACCTTCTCCCAAAGGGAGAAGGAATAAAAAGCTCAAAGCTTTTTCAAGATAAAGATTTACTAGAGCGCACCAAAACAATCGTTCTATCATCGTGATTTCCCGACGACCAAAAATCTAACCACGCTAACAGTTTTTCTTCTGTTGCAATTGCATCTGCTGCAATCAACTCTGACCAAAACGCATCCCACTTATTGATGCTGGCGAGCTGAGCATCTGTTTCAAACCAAGGATCTGAAACACCATCGCTCACTAATAACAGTGCGGTTAAATCTTCTACCAATACAAATCGCGTGCGCGCTGCTATTGCAGAATCAGCAACACTTTGAGCATCCAAGAAACGCGTTTGCCCAGCAAACTCGCCGGAATCTGCACTGCCTAACAAAGTCACTGCGTGGCCTTGTTGATAGACTGCTATGGCACCATCGCCAACCGCAAAAGCCGCACACAAAGTACCGAAGCTGAATTGTTTGCAAATGGCGATAAGCGCGGTACTGGAGAAATCTTTGTACTCGGCTTGTAAATTGGAATGCAACGCAAGCTCCTGTTGAATTGCCTGCTCTGCACTGCGCGCAGCGCTGCCAAGTTTGCCAGCAAGAATTGACTGTAAGTTTTGCTGCGCAGCATCTAACGAAGAAGCTTTTTCGCTTTGCGCTTGCTGAAAAAAAGTTACGGCTTCAACTAATGCAGAATCATCTACCAAACCCTGCGATAAATTGTGCACTGCAGCTTCGCAAATAAGTTGCGCGCCGCGCCGCGAATATTTGGCGCTGCCTGCACCATCCGCTACAACCGTTATCACCCAATCATTAACAAGCGCGTGCTGATAATCATCATCGCGAAAGCTGCCTACATGGGCGTGAGAGCGGCCGCGTTTACTGGAGGCAAGCACAGAAATATTTTCAGTGGAAAGTGAACTACAAGCTTCATCGGTTCGCCAATAAATAGCATTGCTATCTGAAGGTAAATTCTTCCACAGAGATTTGGGATTGGGCACAACCAAGAGCGAAAGTTTTGCCGTGTATTCACGCGCAGGTACTTCGGTAATTTTGTAATAGACCAGCGATATTTCAAAATCACCTGCGCTGGCAGGCGAACCACTTAAGGTGCCTGCCGCTAAATCTGCGCTTAAGCCTAAATTATCAGGAACATGAATATCCAAGAAGGATACAGAACCCAAGTTAGTTAATACCGAATTCAAACTCGTGGTGTAGTTTTCACCTGCACGGGCATTGGGTAAACGAAAATCAGGCACGCGATAAATTCCTTAACATTAATTTCTGCACTAACCGCGACCTCTGGAAACATCAAAACCTTGACCATTGCCTTGGCCAAAATTACAGGCCTGCTCGCAAGTTGGGCAAGTTGCCGGGCCGTCGCCGTGAATGCACATAATTTGGCCGCAGCGACACATAGCAAAACCATAGGGATTGCCGCAGTGCGGGCAACCGGGCGCGCCCACTAATTCATTGGTATTAATAGTGCGCGTGAGGCAGCGCGTATCCGAGAGATCAAAATAATCTTGCTCCAGCGCAAAAACGCCGGTGAGATAATATTGGCTGCCGCCCATACTGATATTGGTATTTTCAAAATTAGGCGCGCTGCGTTCGTATTTAATTAAATAAGGCAAACGCGATTTCTGGCAGCGTCCATTGAGAATTACAAAATCTTCATCCACTTTGTTTGCTTGGCTAATATCGTTTACCAAACTCAAAATATCGGGATTAATTTTTGCGAGACTTACGCCTTTTTCGGTAGTAGAAACGCTGCGGCTTTGCGCAACTACGGACATAGTTACCCAGTCGATAAAATCGCGGAAATCTGCATCGGTGCTAGCATCCAAATGCAGCACGTTTTCACTAATTTGTTTCAGTACATCGAGCGATGCATGCTTACCGATACCAATCGCCACTAGCGTAACGGATTTTGCAAAATAGGAATTCCAACGCGCGATTGCGTCTTTAATTTCGTCGGTTGGTTTACCGTCTGTCATTAAATACACCACGGGCTTCCAATCGCCTTTGCGCTCAGGTGTGGTTTTAATCACGTTGCGTTTAATGTCATTCATTAAATGTTCAAGCGCGGCGCCAAGCGATGTACCTGCGCCGATAGGCAAACGCGGGGGATAAAACATGGCCAGTTCAGTGAGCGGCGT
>Ga0116157_10000663_pt1 | contig 35017 bp, 36 predicted proteins | sample AD_UKC048_MetaG_FD_89882 | JGI IMG/M metagenome (GOLD analysis project Ga0116157, IMG submission 89882) | Active sludge microbial communities of municipal wastewater-treating anaerobic digesters from USA - AD_UKC048_MetaG | ecosystem: Engineered > Bioreactor > Anaerobic > Digestate | place: USA... | reverse complement strand
TTTCGGATTCAAGTTCCTGGGTCACCCGCGCAGAATTGACCCAACGCGATCCAGACGGATAGCAACAACCCAGGAGCCCCACATGACCAATGAGCAACTTACCGCTGATATCCGTGATGCCAATGTGACATACCTCATGCTGGCGCAAAACCTGATTCGCCAGGACAAGGCAGAAGCCCTATTCCGTTTAGGCCTATCCGAAGAGGCTGCCGATCTGATGGTGACGCTCTCACCCGCGCAGATTCTTAAAATTGCCGCTGGCAATATGTTGCTGTGCCGGTTTCGCATCGACGACGAAGTCGTTTGGAACTTATTGACCAACCACAGCGCAAAGAAGGTGGACAGTGACGCTGCCACCAAACTTCATGCCAGCATTTTGATGGCCGGCCGCTTTGCCGAGTCCATGTAATCGCTCTTCCGCTTCCCCAATTTCCAATACAACTCCGGAGTTTTCCATGGCTGCAAAAAGTGTTCTAAACGATTCAAGGCAAATTGAACGAGCCGTATCCCTAATCCAGATGGGTGCTCGGCTCCAGGTTCTAGAGAGTGAGACAGATTTGTCCTATGAACGACTCTTGCGTCTTTACAAAGAAGTCGCCGGACGTTCCCCTTCAAAAGGTCAACTGCCCTTCTCTACCGATTGGTTCCTGACCTGGCAGCCCAACATCCATGCATCCTTGTTTCTGAACACCTATGAATACCTCACCAAGGTTAGTGCGCTGGATGACATTGACGCGGTCATGAAGGCATTTCACTTGTACAGCGAGCAAATCTCCTCGTGCGGGGTTGAGCCGCTGCTATCGATTACCCGGGCATGGCGCCTGGTGAAATTTATTGACAACAACATGCTGACAATGACGAAATGCTCCAAATGCGGGGGACACTTTGTTTCAGAATCATATGAAAACCCACGAAACTTCGTATGCGGTCTGTGCGAGCCGCCAGCTCGGGCCGGCAAAAGCGGTGGTTCAGGCAATATACATCTGCACTGATATTAGATTCATGAATTCAAACTAATAAAGGCCCCTTCCAGGGCCTTTATTCTTTATTCATACTGCTCAAGTCTCGATACGCTAGACCGATAACTCTTGATATTGGCGTGCTTCAGAGCAGCAGTAGTCAAGGCCGAACCAACACTGTCTTCAGAATGCGAATATGTTTGTCATCATCGGCTGGTTAGTGGTCCTGGGATGCGTCTTTGGCGTATTCATCGTCCACGGCGGAAACATATCGGTGATTCTGCATGCGCTACCGTGGGAGATGATCACCATTGGCGGCGCAACTTTGGGGGCATTTCTGGCCAACAACCAGATGAAGGTCGTTAAAGCGACCATGAAAGGCCTGGGATCGTGCTTCAAGGGCAGCAAGTACACAAAGGCACGGTACATGGAATTAATGGCGCTTCTTTTCGACATCCTTCAAAAGGCGCGCAAAGAAGGTTTGATGGCTATTGAAAAAGATGTCGAATCCCCGCACGAATCCGAAATATTCAAGAAATACCCAGCGGTTGGAAGTGATCACCATGTTGTGGAATTCACTACAGATTACTTGCGAATGATGGTTTCAGGCAATCTCAATGCGCACGAGATTGAATCCCTCATGGACAGTGAAATTGACACCCACCATCATGAGGAACACGCCGCAGTAGCAGCCATCCAGCGGATTGCCGGTGGTTTGCCTGCGTTTGGAATTGTGGCCGCGGTGTTGGGTGTCGTTAACACCATGGGCTCAGTGGGGCAACCGCCTGCGGTACTGGGTGGAATGATCGGATCGGCTCTAGTCGGAACCTTCCTGGGAATTCTGCTCGCTTACGCGTTTGCTGAACCGCTGGCTGGTTTATTAGAACAAAAGGTCGAAGAAAGTGGCAAGGAATTGCAGTGTATTAAAACTACACTGCTGGCATCAATGCAAGGTTACAACCCCGCAACCGCTATTGAGTTTGGTCGCAAGGTTTTGTATTCGACCGAGCGACCGTCCTTCAGCGAGCTTGAAAGCCACGTCAAAGGCAAGAAATAGCCATGGCTGGTGACGCAAAAAAACTTCAGCCGATCATCATCAAGAGGATCAAAAAGAGTGGTCATGCAGCTCACGGAGGGGCGTGGAAGATCGCTTATGCCGACTTCGTGACAGCCATGATGGCATTCTTTCTTTTAATGTGGCTGTTGGGTTCAACCTCAGAGGGTGACAAAAAGGGTCTGTCGGACTACTTCAATGCACCCTTAAAAGTCGCTCTTCAAGGTGGCAGCGGCGCTGGCGCGAGTAACAGCATTTTGTCTGGAGGCGGGAAGGACCTGACGCGAACAACAGGGCAATCACCTGCAGGTGAAGGTGAAGACCCCATTCGCCGAAAAATGGCGGCAGACATCATGCGCGCTGAGGTCGCCAAGCAGGAAGCAAAAAAAATGGAGGCCCTGAGTGCCAAGATCAGCGCGGTGATTTCCAACAGCCCAAAGCTAGCGGACTTTCAGTCGCAAATCCGCTTGGAAACCACGCCTGACGGACTTCAAATCCAGATTGTCGACGACCAGAATCGCCCCATGTTTGATACGGGTAGCGCACTGGTCAAACCCTACATGCGCGACATCTTGCGTGAAATAGGCTCCGCGCTCAATGGCGTTGAGAACAAGATAAGCCTGGATGGGCATACCGATCGCTCGCCCTATGGCAATGGAGACCGCGGCTACAGCAATTGGGAATTGTCAGCAGACCGTGCGAACGCCTCCAGACGGGAACTTGTGGCCTCGGGCATGCCCGATGAAAAGCTCGCCCGTGTAACCGGTCTGGCATCCAGCAACTTGCTAGACCAGCAGAATCCGCTTTCCCCTATCAACCGTCGAATCAGCATCATCGTCATGACTCGGGAAGCGGAAGAGAGATTGATGGGTGCGGGACGGGTGCCTATTTCAGCCAGTGGTGAACCGCAAGCCGGCGAAGCGCCAAAAGCACCCAAACAATAACTCCAAACCGACATCATGACACTGCATTTATTTAGGCTCTTTCGTTTAACTTGTGTGAGCAGAGGACAACATGGCAACTGAACTCAGATTTTTGGTAGTTGATGACTTTTCAACGATGCGGAGGATTGTCCGGAACTTGCTCAAGGAGAGCGGTTACGCAGAAGCTGATGAAGCTGAAGATGGCGTAGCTGCACTTCATAAACTCCGCTCCAGCAAGTTCGACTTTGTTGTCAGCGATATCAATATGCCCAACATGAATGGATTTCAACTCTTGGCTGAAATCAAGAAGGATGAGAAGCTTAAACACCTTCCCGTTCTGATGGTAACAGCCGAGGCGCGCAAGGAAGACATTGTGGCCGCCGCCCAGCAGGGAGCAGCCGGGTATATCGTCAAACCCTTCACGAAGGCCACACTGGAAGACAAGGTCAACCACATTCTTGCCAAGGTGGGATTGAAATGAACAAAGCAGACGAAACCCATATAGATGTGTTGAAGTCAGAGCCGCCCATTCATGACATTCACCAAAGGATCGGTCAGCTGACCCGCCAGCTTCACGACTCACTCAACGGTCTAGGTTTAACCGCGCAGCTCAAAGGTTCCGTTGAAGAACTTCCCGATGCAAAGAGCCGCCTCGCCTATATTGCGCGCCTGACTGGCGATGCGGCGGAAAAGGTATTGAATAGCGTGGATCAGGCAAAGAATCTACATGACGAAATTGCCACCGAGACGCGCAGAATTGCCGGCTTAATAGTGAAAGACCCGGTAGGTGCCGTTGCTCGGGGCCACGTCATGAATTTTGTGACTCACGTCGAGCACTCATCTAAAGCAATTGACACACACTTGACCGAAATCATGATGGCCCAGGATTTTCATGATCTGACCGGTCAAGTTATTGCACGCGTCATCAACCTCACCACCAACATTGAAGAGCAACTTGTCAAGTTGCTGATTGAGACAGCGCCTTCTTTAGCGCCTAAACCAGCTTCGACGGCACAGCGAGAGCACGCGCTTTTGGGCCCAGTTGTTTCCACGGAACACAATCCGGATGTGGTCACGAACCAGTCTCAGGTCGATGACTTGCTGGCCAGTCTGGGTTTCTAAAACCTCAAAGAAACAAGCTGGGTAAAACGGACCTTATTACCCTTTAGTTTCAGTCGTCGATGATGACAATGATGGGAAGCTCACGGCCCCATCATTATGGAATCAAGCAGTCAGGATCGCAATTTACCCGCCTCCCAACGGAAGCTGAATAAGGCCAAGGGCGACGGTCAGGTCGCGCGTTCTCGCGATCTTTCACACCTGGCTGTATTGGGTGGTGGCGCCGTTGCGGTCATGACACTCGCACCAATTCTTTTCGACCAGTTGAAGCTGGGGCTAAGTCAGCAGCTGTCTTTTGACGTCAAGGCAGTCCTTCAGCCATCAACCATGATGGGTCGCCTTCAGGATATGACCATTACTGGACTTGCGGGGTGCGCCATTTTTGCGGCCATTGTGATGGCAGCCAGCATTTTGAGTGCCATCGGTTCCGGGGGATGGGTTGCCAGCTTGAAGCCGATAGTTCCAGACTTCAGTCGTTTGAACCCTATTTCCGGATTGGGCCGCCTGTTCACCAAAGAAAAGTTTTCCGAGGTCGGGAAAATGGCCTTGATCATGCTTGTCCTGATTGTGCTCGGCGGCATGTACTTAAGGTCCGGCCTCCAGCCGATTGCTTCTCTGACGATGCAACCATCACAGGCAGCAATACAGGCACTGAATGAGTGGCTTAAAGCTGGAATGGGACTCTTGCTGTTGGTGATCCTGCTCGTTGCGGGAATTGACGTTCCACTTCAGAATTTTCTGCACGCATCCCGTCTGAAAATGTCCCATCAGGAGGTCAAGCAGGAACAAAAGGAGTCCGAGGGCAGTCCGCAAATGAAGGGGCGTCTGCGCCAGCGTCAACGTGAGATATCACATGGGAACAGCATTGGCGCTGTAGCCCGGGCCGACTTTGTCGTCATGAATCCAACTCACTTTGCTGTAGCCATACGGTATGACGAGAAAACCATGCGCGCGCCGCAGGTAATTTCCAAGGGTGCTGACCTGTTAGCCATGAAAATTCGGGACATTGCCAAGTCGAATTCCATTCCGGTACTTCAGTCACCTGTTTTGGCTCGCGCTTTATATGCCAACGCCGAATTGGACCAGGACATTCCATCAAGTCTCTACACAGCGGTAGCTCAAGTCCTAGCTTACGTTTACCGCCTTAAATCTGCTCTTCGCGGGGAAGGTCCGATGCCTGGCGAGCAGCCCGTCCCCTTTGTGCCGCCTGAACTTGATCCACTGCACCAGACCGAACCCGACGCCAATCAACCATGAATGACAACCTGAATTTCCTTAAAAAATGGTTCGGGTCCAATGCGGCTGCGGTGCAGGGCGCGGCCGCTCCCATTCTTGTGGTGGCCATCCTGGCTTTGATGGTGTTGCCATTGCCGCCCATGATCCTTGACGTATTTTTTACGTTGAATATTTCAGTCGCGCTAATGGTCATGATGGTAGCCGCATACATGATCCGGCCACTTGATTTCGCCGCATTTCCTTCCGTACTTCTACTCACCACCCTCATGCGCCTTTCTCTGAACGTCGCGTCCACACGGGTAGTTCTACTTGAGGGGCATACGGGACCCGGCGCGGCTGGCGCAGTAATTGAAGCTTTCGGTCACTTCCTGATTGGTGGAAATTTTGCCGTTGGTCTAATCGTATTCTCCATTTTGGTGGTGATCAACTTTGTGGTGGTCACTAAGGGTGCAGAGCGTATTGCAGAGGTTTCAGCGCGATTTGCACTAGACGCCATGCCGGGAAAGCAGATGGCCGTAGATGCTGACCTGAATGCCGGAACAATTGACGAAAAAGAAGCCAAAAGGCGGCGCGCAGAAGTTGCAGAGGAGGCTGACTTCTTTGGCTCAATGGATGGCGCATCCAAATTCGTGCGGGGCGACGCAGTTGCTGGCATTTTGATCCTGCTGATCAACATAGCTGGCGGCTTTACGATTGGTGTGCTGCAACATGGTTTGAGTGCTGGAGCAGCCGCCGACACTTATGTTCTGCTTGCCGTGGGCGACGCATTGGTCGCTCAAATACCTGGCCTGCTGATTTCGGTCGCAGCCGCAATGGTCGTATCGCGGGTCGGCAAAGATCACGATCTTGGGCGGCAAATTGTCCAGCAGATGTTTATCTCACCAAAGGTTCTCGGCATCACCGCTGCGATCATGGGCATTCTGGGAATCGTCCCTGGTATGCCTCATGTTGTGTTTTTAGGAATTTCATTGGTTTTAGGGTATGTGGCCTGGGTGCTGGCAAACAAGCCCAAGGCAGCTGACACCACTGATTTACCTGCCCCGACAGCCGCAGATGGCGAAGCTACGTGGGATGACTTGCAACCGGTTGACCAACTTGGCCTAGAACTGGGTTACAGACTAATCGCTTTAGTGGACAAAAACCGCCAGGGTGACTTGCTAACACGCATAAAAGCCGTGCGCCGCAAGTTCGCGCAGGAAGTAGGATTTCTCCCGCCCCCAGTTCATGTTCGAGACAATCTTGAACTTAAACCAAGTGGCTACCGGATTACTTTGCGGGGCGTCATCGTCGGCGAAGCCGAGGCCTTCCCCGGGATGCATCTTGCGATCAACCCTGGTGGAATTAATTCTCCACTAATTGGAACGCCCACCACGGACCCTGCATTCGGCCTCCCCGCTCACTGGATCGATGATCGGCAAAAAGAAGCTGCGCAAATGGCTGGTTTTACGGTTGTTGATTCCGAGACTGTTATGGCGACCCATTTGTCACACTTGATGCAGGTTCAAGCCTCAAAACTACTAAGTCGTATAGAGACCCAACAACTCGTGGATCACGTAAGTAAACAAGCACCAAAATTGATTGAGGAAGTTGTACCCAAAATGGTGTCTGTATCGGTATTTCAGAAAGTTCTGCAACTTTTGCTCGAAGAGTCAGTTCATATCCGCGATATCCGAACGATTGTGGAATGCCTTGCCGAGCACGCCGGTAGCACGACAGACCCGGCCGAGTTGGCCAAACGGATTCGGATTGCATTGTCGCCAGCAATTGTGCAGCAGATCTATGGACCGTCACGAGAGCTCAGCGTTATCGCCATCGACCCGGCACTGGAGCGCCTATTGGTACAAGCGCTCGCTAGCACTTCAGGGCCAGCACTAGATCCGGGGGTTGCCGAGATGTTTACACGTACGGCCGCCGAAATTGCTCTGAAACAAGAGGAGATCGGCGTACCCGCTTGTCTCCTGGTACCCGATCAAATTCGCAGCGCCATTGCCAGGCTAGTTCGCCGGGTGGCCCCCCGATTGCAGGTACTTGCTCACAGCGAAATTCCAGAAACACACACGATTCGGATTGGTCCGATTCTTAGAGGCGCTCCAATATGAACATTCAACGATTTATTGCACCTACCGCACGCGAGGCCCTGGCCAAAGCCAGGATGACGTTTGGCGACGGAACATTGATACTGTCCAACCGCCCAACGGCTGAAGGCGTTGAAGTGGTCGCTACGGCAGAAGATGCGCTTGAAAGTCTTGATCGTGTAGAAACGAGCGTTAATAGGATACCTGCTCCAATTGTTGGTTCCCGCAAAACCTTCACGAACACAGTCGAGCCAGACTCTAGGGTAGAAGATGATGTAGCCCAGCTTTCGATGAGCACACTGTCGTTCCAGGATTACGTGCGGGAAAGAATGTTAAGACGCCGCCAGGATGCTGCAACTGATTCATCCAAGCCGCCCAAATTTCCGGAAAAGCCGCAGCGCGTGGCCCCTGCCTCTCCCTCAATACCACTAGACGTTTCGCCACTGCAAAAGACTGCATCACGCACGAGTCCAACTCCGGTTTTCTCCACCGCACCATCGTCTTTGCCGCAAGCTTTGATGAGTGAATTGAACTCCATGAAGGAGCTCATCGAGGATCGATTCAACACATTGACCTGGCTAGGTCAGGCACGCCAGCATCCCATCGTATCCAATTTGATGTTGAAATTTATCCGGGCCGGATACTCCCCTGCGTTAGCTCGCACCGTTCTTGAAAAGCTGCCAGAAGACTCCGACGCCGCCGTATCCATGCAGTGGGTTCTGGATGTACTGCAGCGCAACCTGAAAACCGATGCATCCAACAAACCGTTGTTCGATGAAGGGGGTACCTATGCCCTGGTTGGATCTACTGGCGTGGGAAAAACGACAACCGCAGCGAAGTTAGCTGGTCTATGTGCTCAAAACCATGGCGCGGGTAGTGTGGGGCTTATTACGCTTGATACTTATCGCGTTGGTGCTCATGAGCAACTCCGGTCATACGGACGAATGCTCGGAGTAGTTGCACACCTTGCGCATGACCGCGCCGCATTGCAGGATCTTCTGGGACTACTGGGCAACAAAAAAATGGTCTTGATTGACACGACTGGTGTGGCACCTCACGACCCCCGCCGAAAGGAGTTGATGGATGTGCTTGAACTTCCCAAGGTGAATCGGTTGCTTATTTTGAACGCGGGCAGCCAAGGCGACACTTTGGATGATGTAGTTACTTCTTTCAAGAAGACAGGTACGCAACAAGCGGTCTTGACCAAGGTAGACGAGGCCGTCAAGTTAGGGCCCGCATTGGATGCCGTCATACGGCATCAACTGGTGCTTCGAGGTGTCACAACTGGTCAAAAGGTACCAGAAGATTGGGAGCGGGCAGATGCGGCGAAGCTCATTCGAGCTTCCATGCGCGCTCAGGGCAAATCTGCTTTTGAGCCAAAAACAAGCGATTTGGGATTCTTCTTTGCCAACTCGTCCGGGAATTCTTCCTCGTTGGAACAGATCAATGCTTGATTTATGCTTTGATCAAGGAGTTGGTCTACGCCACATCGGCATGAATTCCTCTGCCCGAGTTATCGCTGTCACAAGCCATGGTGATCACGAGAGTGAGCTGCCTTTGCTCTGGAATCTCTGTTCGTCTCTCGTGGAATTTGGCTTTGGGGTAACCGTTTTGGACGGTACTGTTGAAGAGTCAACTGGCAGTACTGGTCTTGCGGGGATTCTGGATACCAAACACTGGCAGACCAGCATCGAAGCCTCACACTGCTCGTGGCTGGTGCTTCCAGCCGCAATTGGTTTGCAGATGATCTGTGAGGCTTTACCGAATGACACCCCACCCCTAGTAGAGCTTGAGGGTGTCTTTGAGAGTGGTCAGGTCATCGTGGTCTACGCTCGCAGTGAACTGCTGAGTCAGCTGCTTGTGAAAAGTGATGTTGAGCCTCTTCTTTCTGTGACTTACTCTCCCACATCGCTCATGACTGCATACAAAGCGCTTAAGCAGATGCATCGGACGACGCGAATTCATCCAATGATTGTCACCATCTCACTTGAAGGTGCCTCGCAACAAACTGCTAATTCAACAAAGCCGGGTGAAATTTTGCACGATTGCGCAAGAAATTTCCTGGCCTGCAACTTGCGTTCGCCGGGAGTTGCAATTCTCAGCTCGGAGGACAAACTTTCTCCAGACATCAGTAAGCTGGCTTCGCAAATGCTTGAAACGGCAATGCCACTTGACCGGCACAACCACGTCACACCAACGCTTCGTGGGACACAGCCACAAGCACTGTTCCAAGGGAGTCATTGATGTATACCGCCAAGGGGCAATTGGACCGCAATGCCATGATCAAGCAGTACCAGCCTTTGGTTCGCCGACTGGCACACCATATGATGGCCAAACTGCCACCCAGCATCCAGGTTGATGACTTGATTCAAGTTGGCCTAATTGGGCTGTCCGAAGCGCTAACACGCTTCGAAGCTACCCAAGGCGTCCAGTTTGAAACCTTCGCAACCCAACGCATACGGGGAGCCATGCTGGATGAATTGCGTGAAAACGACTGGATGTCTAGGGGCTCCAGAAAGAGTCAAAAGACTATTGAACAGGCGCTTCGGCGTTTAGAACACCAGTTGGGGAGAAGTCCTTCCGAGTCCGAAATTGCGTCAGAACTGGGAATGAAACTTGCCGACTACCAGAGCCTGCTCGGCAAAGTCAGAGGCACTCAGCTGGTCTATCTTGAAGACATGTCTCATGGCAATGAAGATGAAGACAACTACCTTGATCGGCATGTCAGTGACAGCGAAGCGGATCCCTTATCAGTTTTACGCGATCAACGGCTAAGGCAGTCCTTAGTTGATGCCATCAAACATTTGCCTGAACGGGAACAGTACATCATGAGCATGTACTACGAGCAGGACATGAATCTCAAGGAAATTGCATCCGTTTTGGGAGTCACTGAGTCTCGTGTATGCCAGTTGCACAGCCAGTCAATAGCTCGACTCAGGGCAAAGATGAGAGATCATTAAGGGGCCGGCAGGCCCTTTTTTAACGCCGAGATACCAGGCGCATTAACACCACATCGCCTACAGCTATCGAACTCAAGCGGAGAGGACCTTGAAGGCACCGGATTGCCTGCCTGGTTGGCTATAAGAACCCAAAGACCTGATGTAAGTGGGGGACTGGGAGGCTGGCAGCATGTTCACCAAGGCACGCTCCACGCTACCTGTGCGACGTGACAGCCCTTCTCTCAACAGAGTTAAGTTATCAACTATCGATTGGAGTCGGCGCCTAGAATCTCGGTCTTTCTGAAGAGTTGCACTGCGGCTGGATAACAGACCATGCAACCCCCTGGACACCTCGCATAAGCTGACCGAAACAGACTCTAGTTTTCCGGGTTCGCCTTGAACCAGCGCTGCAGCTACCTCTTGCAGCTGGTGCTCAACCCTTGTCAATGCTAGATCTAGATGAAGAGGCATTTCGAAATTTCCAACCAACTGGACGCAGAATTAGCGGCTGGATCGGTCCAACATCTCTTGCGCATTGGATAGGAGCTTGTCAGCAATAGCCTCTGCATTGACCACGTAGGTTCCTTGCTCAATCGCTGACCGGACAGCATTCACCTTATCAACATCCACTTCCGCACTGTCTCCCCTAGCTACCTGCTCCAGATTGCGTGCGGTAGTCGAGACCGTGACGGCTACGCCCGCAGATTTTGCATTTTGCGCAGCATGGGCGGCCGGGCTGTTCGCTGCCCCAGCCTTGGCTGATGCCTGCGAAGCCGGGGTAGCGGCTGGAATTGGAATATCTGTGGATTGACCTATCTTCATCGTGTTCTCCAAAACTACCTTGTATGTAGTCCAGTACGAATACTATCGGCGCGCCTCTGCAGGACTTTAGTTCTTTTTGTTGTCATTTGCAGATTCCTAGATTTCTATTTTTACTGTTCGGGTATCCAGTACAACACCTGTCGCGATTCGTCCATTGTCCATTTTGACCCGCGCAGACTGACCCACAACGCCAGCTGTAAGTGCCTGTCCGTCAGACAATATTTGAAATCCAACACCTTGTGCCACGACTCTAACCTGAGCACCTACCTGAAATACCTGCGCTGGTTTGAACATCCCTTGACGCAGCACCTGTCCGGCAACCAATGTCCTCGTAGCAACCTGCCCCACCCAAAGCGCCGGGTCAATCACCACCGCCGCGTTATCCTCTGCCCAGTCGACCTCAGCCTCAGTAACGTCTTCGGGCTTCAGCACGCTGCCCACAGCGACCTCACCCTTGACCACCCAAGCCGTGCCAATGGCCTTGACGGTCACTGGCAAAAAGACACTCCATTTGGCCACTCCATCAGTACAGCGCAAACCCATACGTGTCCGACCCCATAGACGGTTGCCCGCTGGCAGGAACGGCTCAACCCGATTGCACGGAGCCAATCGGAGCCGAGAGTCAAGATTACCCAGGACCACCTCCGTCTTCAAAGCAGTCGGTCCAGCAGCTCTTGTACTTGCCACCGCCTGATCAACCCAGCGTTGAGTCGATTCGAGCATCCCCGCCTCAGGACCGGCGACCTGGGTTTGTGCAATGCCTGACTCTGAGCTCAGGGCCATAAACATAAACAGAACTGCCCCAAAGGCCTTGCCGACCTTCAAATTGATCATCCTTTGCATATTCGGCAGCTTAAACATCCGTTCAATCCTAATTTCAGGGTGGGCTCATGTCAGTTGGGAAGCTAATTCCACACAAACAACTATATGCAGGTGACAGCTACAGGAAACTCTCAAGTAGCGCCGAAATGCCCCGTTATTCAAGGTATTGGCAATTAAAGGTTTTCCCATAATTGATTCACATCGAAATCCCGGTTGAACCCAGGATGGTTGGAAACAAGAGTGGAGGTGTTTCATGTTTGCAAGTTTGACCAGTGGGCTGGACTTCCAATCCAAAGCCCTGGTGCTGCGTGCAGAGCGCCAACGCACGATTGCCAGCAATATTGCCAATGCTGATACCCCGGGATACGTCGCACGAGATATCGACTTTAAAGCAGCAATGGCCAGCGCAACCTCGGGCAGCAGCATTGCAGCAAGCAAAAGTACCTCCACAACCAGTGGCGTCACCCATCCTGGCCATATCCCACTTGCTGAGAATGGCGTGGGATCACTTGGAAACGGATCGAAGCTGGGTTACGCAGCTCAATCTCAACCGAGTATGGACGGCAATAGCGTTGATCTAGACCGTGAACGTGCAAATTTTGTAGATAACTCGGTTCGTTACGAGGCGACCCTTCGCTTTATTAACGGCCAATCCAAAACAATCTTGAGCGCGATTCAAGGGCAGTAACGAATCCAATTCGCGAGGCAGGCAATCATGTCCATGTTTTCAATTTTCAATGTGTCTGGAAGTGCCATCAGCGCCCAGTCGCAACGGCTCAATGTGGTGGCAAGTAACCTGGCCAACGCCGATGCTGTCGCGGGACCTGACGGTCAGGGGTACAAAGGCCGACAAGTTGTTTTTGAAACCGTGCCCATGGGGTCTGATGCTTCCGCTGGCGTAAAGGTCAGCTCAGTCCGGGAAAGTAGCGAGCCACTTCGCAAGGTGCATAACCCTAGCCATCCCTCAGCGGACGCCGAAGGCTATGTCACACAGTCCAATGTGAATCCGGTTGAGGAAATGGTCAACATGATCTCCGCCTCCCGCTCATACCAGAACAATGTCGAGGTCATGAATACGGCCAAGACCTTACTTCTCAAAACCCTACAAATGGGTCAGTAATCTATTTAAGGACGACACATGCTCTCAAGTACCGTCAGCACCGCTTCCGGAGTCAACGCCATCACGGATGCCGCGAGCGTCAAGTCGGCATCCACGGACCCGGCGGCCGCTCAGGATCGCTTCATGAAGCTCTTGGTTGCCCAGCTGAACAATCAAGACCCCATGAATCCCATGGACAACGCGCAAATGACCAGCCAGATTGCGCAAATCAATACTGTGACCGGCATTCAACAGGTAAACGACACGCTTAAGAGCATGGCCGAACAATTCACCTCTCTGCAAGTTCTTCAAGGCGCCTCCATGGTGGGTCATGACGTTTTGGTGGAGGGTTCAACCCTGACGCGTAACGCAGGTGTGGCCAAAGGGGCCGTAGATTTGGCTGGAAATGCCGACATCGTGAAGATTGAAATTCTTTCCCCAGGCGGCCAGGTCATTGACACACTCAATCTCGGCGCTCTGGGTACGGGCCGTCATTCTTTTGAATGGAACGCTGCGGGATATCAGGCGGCAGGTGAACCCAGCTTCCGCGTCACGGCAACCAGTGCCGGCCAGTCCGTTGGCACCGTATCTCTTACGCAGGACCGTGTGCGGTCAGTTGCCAGCGAGGCTGGTGCGATGACGGTCCAACTACAGGGCAGAAGTTCCGTCGCCTACAGCGCCATCAAGGCAATTCTCTAGATTCCGAACACTCGCAATCACTGCATTCTTATCACCAAGCACTCAAAAGGGAAAAAAATGTCATTCGAAACAGGACTCTCCGGATTGAACGCAGCCAGCCGCAACCTGGACGTCATCGGGAACAACATCGCCAACGCCAATACCACTGGCATGAAGGCATCACGTACCGAATTTTCAGACATCGTTGCATCGTCCATTGGTGTAGGTGGTGGCAATTCCAACGGGATTGGCGTCGCTGTGGGTACGGTCTCACAAATGTTTTCGCAGGGAAACATCAACATCACAGGGAACGACCTGGATGTCGCCATCAATGGCAGCGGCTTTTTCCCTTTGAGACAGCCGGATGGCTCGGCATCCTATTCGAGGGCCGGAGAGTTCAAACTTGATAGGACAGGCAACATCGTGACCAACACCGGTGCCAACCTGATGGGGTATCCAACTGATACGGCCGGGACTCCGACCAGTACAACACTACAGCCACTGCAACTTCCCACGACCGCACCCATCGGAGCCCAGCAAACTTCGACGATGACGGCCGAATTCAATCTTGATGCCCGGGCACCGGTCTGGAACGCCGTGACCCCCAACACACCACTGACAACCTATGGTACGTCGCTGACAACTTACGACGCACAAGGTGTTGCCATTCCAACGTCGTTTTATCTGCAGAAAACGGGCAGTGATACGTGGAACATGTTTACGGATCCAACATCGGCCGCCACAGCTGCTTCTTCATCTGTCGGCACGTTGACTTTTGGTACAAACGGACTACTGACCAGCGCCGGATCCACCACCCTGAATGTTACGTCTCCCAATCCGGCGATTGGCGCTTTTCCGGTCACAGTTGACATCTCAAGCGTCACCCAATATGGATCTTCTTTTGGTGTCTCGAATTTGACTCAAAACGGTTATGCGCCCGGCGAGTTGACCGGGCTGAAGATTGGTGAGGACGGTGTCATCACCGCCCGATACTCGAACGGCGTAACGCAAGCAGCCGGGCAACTGGCACTCGTTGACTTTCGCAATGTTCAGGGCCTGGCCCCGACAGGTGCGGGCAACTGGGTTGAAACCTATGCCTCTGGCCAGCCAATCCAGGGCTCACCCGGTCTGGGAAAGCTTGGCGTATTGCGTTCTGGCGCGCTGGAAGAGTCAAACGTGGACCTGACGGCTGAGCTGGTGAACATGATGACGGCACAGCGCGCCTACCAATCGAACGCACAGACGATCAAAACACAGGATCAGGTGCTGTCCACGCTGGTCAATCTTCGCTAAACAGCGACTGACAGACTAAGCAGTCAAAGGTTGATATGGACCGCCTCATCTACACCGCAATGACCGGCGCCAACGCTGCAGCGCACAGACAGGCTGTCCTGTCCAATAACCTGGCGAACGCATCGACCAACGGATTCCGTGCCGAGTTGTCCACTTTTCGTGCGGTGCCACTACGAGGCGACGGTGCAACGACGCGGGTTTTTGCGCTGGAAGCCACAGCCGGCCATCTGGACACCCCCGGCGCAGCGCAACGTACCGGCCGCAGCATGGATGCCATGACAACCGGGAAATCATGGTTCGCAGTTCAAGGACTGGACGGCACCGAGTCTTACACGCGCAATGGCGCTTTCGAGGTATCTCCTGAAGGCACCTTGATGACATCAAACGGGTTGACCGTCCTCTCTGACGGTGGTTCACCCATCACCGTACCATCTGGCGCCACGGTTTCGCTAGGACACGACGGAAGCCTGAGCGCAAAAGTGGGAGGGCAGCCCGCCAATGGAATTGGCCGGCTGAAAATGGTGACACCTAATGGCGATGACCCCCTCAAACGTGGGGACGACGGATTGTTTCGCGCCACCTCGGGCGACCCACTTCCCAACGACGGGAACGCCCGTTTGCAGGTGGGTGTTTTGGAGGGTAGCAACGTGAACCCAATTGAAACCATGGTGGGCATGATTCAAACCGCCAGGCAATTTGAAGTACAGATGCGCCTGCTCCAAACCGCTGAATCGAATGACCGCTCCGCAGGCCAGCTGCTTGGGCTCCAGGGTTAGCGACCTCACCATGCTGACCACAAAGTAAACAAGGAACCAAAATGATCAACTCCCTCTGGATCTCCAAAACCGGCATGGAAGCCCAGCAAACACAACTGGACGTCATCTCGAACAATCTCGCCAATGTTTCAACCACCGGGTTCAAGCGGGCCAGTGCGGTATTTGAAGACTTGATGTATCAAAACCTGCGGCAGGTAGGCTCGAACAGTTCCGAACAGTCTCAGTTGCCCACCGGATTGCAACTTGGCCTGGGCGTACGTACGGTTGCAACCAGCCGGTCTTTTGCCCAGGGCAACTTGCAGCAATCCGGAAACAAACTGGACGTCGCCATTCAAGGCAACGGCTTCTTTCAGGTCACCATGCCTGACGGCACCACCAACTACACCCGGGATGGTTCTTTCCAGGTTGACGCACAGGGAAGGCTCGTAACTGCGTCCGGCCTCCCCATCGCCAATGGTGTTACGTTCCCTGCCAACGCGACCAGTGTCGCCATTGGTGCCGATGGCACGGTTACCGCCCAGGTACCCGGCAATACGGCTCCTCAGACCATTGGCACGATTGCTCTTGCAAGTTTTGTCAACCCGGCTGGCCTGGATCCAAAAGGGCAGAACCTGTATGCCGAAAGCACAGCTTCTGGTCAACCCAACAGCGGGACACCCGGTGCGAACGGTTTGGGTTCACTGATGCAGGGGTTTGTTGAAACGTCCAATGTGAACGTTGTGCAGGAGCTGGTCACCATGATCCAGACCCAAAGGGCCTACGAAATGAACTCAAAAGCTATCCAGACATCCGACCAGATGCTGCAAAAGCTGGGCCAGTTGTAAGTCGGCCCACATGATTTCACGAAACTTCATGAGCGGCTTTGGCGTTATATTTCGATGCGCCGCTGGCATCATCGTTGTCGGCATATGCTGCTCCGCCTGCGAATCGTTGCCGCAAAAGGTCAAGGTTGACTTTGCCGAACCCCGAACGTCTCAGCCACCTGTCACTGCGGTGAAGGTAGCTGCCACGCAGCCGACCGGGAGCCTGTTTAACGCCGCAAGCTACCGGCCCGCGTTTGAAGACGTTCGCGCGCGTGCTGTCGGCGACACAGTCACGATTCAAATTGTTGAAAACATCACAGCCAGCCAGAAATCTGCCTCGACTGTGAACCGCAGCTCGACGATTGATGCCAGCGTATCCGCCTTTCCTTTATTTCCCGCCGGCGAATTGGCAAAGTTGAGTGTGGGCACGTCTTCGGCCAATGATTTTTCAGGCAAAGGTGGAACAGAAAGTGCAAATACATTCTCTGGCTCGATCACCGCAACGGTCGTGGAAGTCCTGCCCAACGGCCACCTGCTGGTCGCCGGGGAAAAGCAGATTGGCGTCAACCAGAACGTGGACGTTCTCCGGTTTTCCGGAACAGTCGATCCCAGAGTCGTCCAGCCCGGAAGCATCGTGAACTCCACTCAGGTTGCCAACGCACGTATCGAGTCCAAGGGCCGCGGTGCACAAGGTGAGGCCCAGACAGTTGGCTGGTTATCCCGCTTCTTTTTCAGCTTTCTACCCTTCTGAGGGTCACCAGAATCGAGCTCTGTCATACCTGCTGCGCGTCATGCCTTCCTTCTTTCAACTTTTCGCAATCATCCTGTCAAAGCGCCGGACCCTGGGGCTACTGTTGACATGCCTGTTTTCGCTGGGATTGGCGCATGCTGCCCGCATCAAGGAAGTGGCTTCCATTGAAGGTGTCCGTAGCAATCAACTGACCGGATTTGGCCTTGTCGTCGGGCTTGACGGTACGGGTGATCAAACTACCCAGATGCCCTATACGTCGCAGGGCTTGAACAACTATCTTCAGCAGCTGGGTATCACGTTGCCAGCAGCGTCAGTTTCACAGCTACAGTTGAAAAACGTTGCCGCAGTCCTCGTCACCGCGCAGCTGCCCGCTTTCGCGCGGCCGGGTCAAACGCTGGATGTCAATGTGTCATCGCTGGGAAATTCAAAATCCCTCAAAGGCGGGATGTTGATTGCCACGCCCTTGAAGGGTGCAGACGGAGAAGTCTATGCGCTGGCGCAGGGAAATCTGATCGTAGGCGGTGCAGGTGCCGCCGCGGGGGGGAGCAAAGTTCAAATCAACCACCTGAGTGCCGGCCGTGTGCCCGACGGTGCACAGGTGGAACGCTCAGTACCAACGCCATTGCAGCTGGGTGACAGCTTCAATCTGGGTTTGAACGCTTCAGATTTCCAAACAGCCCGAAGAGTGGCGCAGGCTATTAACCAGAAATTCGGACCCGGCTTTGCTCGCGCACTCGACGGTCGCACGGTACAAGTCAAAGCCCCTTCAGATGCGAATGACCGGGTGTCATTCGTCGCCGAGATGGAGGAACTACCGCTGGAATCTTCCATTCCCAGTGCAAAGGTCGTTATCAATGCACGCACGGGTTCGATTGTGCTGAATCAGGCCGTCACTTTGGGTCCCTGCGCCATTGCGCATGGCAATCTGTCTGTCAGCATCAGCTCCACTCCAGTGATCAGCCAGCCAAGCCCACTATCCCCAAATGGACAGACCGTGGTCACAGAAAAAGCCAACATTCAGATTAAGCAGGAACCCGGTATCCTGATTCAGGTGCCTGCGGCCCCCCAGCTGTCCGACGTGGTTCGCGCCTTGAATGCGCTAGGCGCAACCCCGCAGGACCTGCTCGCCATCTTGCAGGCCATCAAAGCTGCAGGCGCCCTGAATGCTGAGCTCGAGGTCATCTGACATGAGCTTTGGACAACTGCCCTCCTCATCCAATGCACTTGCGGCAGATGCCCGCTCGCTGAGCGCACTGAAGCTTCAGGCAGGCCAACAGTCCACACCGGAATCCATCAAGGAAGCGGCCAAACAGTTTGAATCACTTTTCATGCGTGAGCTGATCAAAAGCATGCGCGAGGCCACCATGAAATCAGGGCTGATGGACAGCCCGGGTGGTGATCTAGGTGCAGATCTGCTCGATCAACAGTTCGCTGTACAAATGTCGGGGCAACCCGGCGGGCTGTCTGACCTGATTGCCCAGCAGCTATCGCGCCAGATGGGTGTAGCTCCCGCTGAAGGAACAGCAGCGCCGATCAAGTCAGCACCCATAGCCCAGGTGACCCCGGCAAGCGCAGATACCGGTACAAACACCTCTCCCAGTGTGCCCTCGGTGCGTCAGGCGGGGTTCGTCCAGCGTCACACAGAGGCGGCTGCCAAAGTTGCTGCATCCAGCGGCATCCCTGCGAGTTTCATGATCGGACAGGCTGGCCATGAAACAGGCTGGGGCAAACACGAAATCAGGATGAAAGGTGGCGAGCCTTCGTTCAATCTGTTTGGTATCAAGGCCGATGCAAAATGGAAAGGACAGGTTGCGGAGGTCACCACGACCGAATATGTCAATGGTCAACCCCAAAAAACGGTAGCCAGATTTCGCGCCTACAGCTCCTACGAAGAATCGTTCAAGGACTATGCACGGCTGATCAGCGACAGTCCCCGGTATGCTCAGGCCCGTCAGCAGACCAGCTCGGTTACGGCATTTGCAACTGGTCTGCAGCGCGCAGGCTACGCTACAGATCCGGCTTACGCTTCCAAACTTAGCCGGGCGATCAACACCACGCTGCAATTGCAGCGTGCGCAGGCTTAAACGGTGTTGACATGAGCAACATCCTCAACATTGGAACGCGTGCGCTGCTGGCCAATCAGTCGGTATTGCAAACCATCGGCAACAACATTGCCAATGTCAACACACCCGGTTATTCGCGGCAGTCAGCCATATTGCAAAACGTTGCGGGCCAGTTTTCCGGCAACGGATATTACGGCAAGGGTGTTGAAATCACCTCTGTGCAACGCAACCACAGCGAGTTTCTGACCCGGCAGGCCGCACTGTCAAGCGCTGTCGCGGCGTCCGATTCCAAACGGCTTGAGCAACTCAAGCAGCTGGAAGACATTTTCCAGGGTGGCCCTAATGGGCTGGGTGCGGCGGTCAGTGACATGCTCAACTCGTTCGCCGATGTGGCGAATGCACCAACTGACCTGACCGCACGCACTGTTGTGCTGACCCGTGCAGGAGAAACTGCATCCCGCATCCGTGCTGCATCCAATAGTTTGGCAGATCTCAAACAGGGCGTCTCGATCGCACTCAATGGCTCCATCACGGCAGTCAACAGCCTGGCTGTGCAGATTGCCTCGGTGAATGAAGAGATCGCCCGTGCCAAGGGTACAGGCCAAACTCCGAATGATCTGCTTGACCAGCGCGACCAGCTGATCCGGGAGGTCAACAAATACGTTCAGACCACCAGCATCACGGCTGACGATGGCACGGTAGGCCTTTTTCTGGCCAACAGCCATCCGTTGGTGCTGGGTACGGCGGCCTCTCAGTTAAAACTGGTATCCGATGATTTCTCGGACCCGGCCAAAAGCAAACTCGCCATCCAGACCTCTGGGCAGACCACCATGCTGGAAGAAGCCACACTGGGCGGCGGAGAAATGGCAGGCCTGTTGCGCTTTCAGAACAGCGATCTCGTGGATGCGGGCAATTTGCTCGGCCGCATGGCGCTGGCCATTGGCGGTGCAATCAACGAGCAGCATCGGCTCGGCGTAGACCTGAATGGCAACCCCGGGGGTAACCTGTTCAATCTGGGCTCCCTGCCTGTCGGCTTGGCCGCCACAGCCAACACCGGCACGGCAACCCTGGCCGTCAGCGTCCAGTTGTCTCCGGTATCGGGAACCACCTCATTCTCGGCCTCCGACTATGAAGTGAGCTTCACGTCAGGAACAGCTGGCAGCATCGTACGGCTGTCCGACGGCCAGGTGACCGCCTTTGATCTTGCCATCACCACACCCGCCAAGGTGGACGGGCTGGACATCCAGATCAGTGCCGGCAGTGCTGCTGCTGGGGATCACTTTCTGCTGAAACCTTTCAGCACCGTTGCCGGCAGCATTGCAACCGCGTTTTCATCGCCTCGTTCACTGGCCATGGCCAGCCCGGTAGCCACAAGTGCCGGTGCCGGCAATACCGGAGACGGCGCAGTGGTGAGTCTGGCCGCCCGCTCCAACCCCGCACCCGCCGCCGTGACCTTGACGTTCACCGGGCCGGGCACCTTCACCCGCTCAGACACGGGTGCCACTGCTTATACCTACACACCCGGTCAGCCCATTGAATACGACCTGACTCCTCCAGCCACCACCGGCTGGTCGCTGGTGATGGGCGGCAACCCAACGGCCGGAGACACCTTCACGGTACAGGCCAACGCCTACCCCACACTTAATGCCGGCAATGCCGAGACCATCATGGGGCTGCGTGATGTGGCCATGTTTGACGGTGCCGCACTGACTGACGGATATTCAGGATTGATGGCGCAAGTGGGCGTTCGGGTTCAGAGTGCTGATTTTGCCGCCAACATATCCAAATCGATCGCCGACAACATCGAAGCAGACCGCACGGCCGTGTCAGGCGTCAACCTGGACGAAGAAGCGGCCAAGCTTCTGCAGTTTCAACAGGCATACCAGGCTGCGGCCAAGATGCTGCAAATCTCTCAAAGTATTTTTCAGACCCTGCTGCAAGGCATGGGGGGTTAAGGAGACTTAAATATGCGCCTGGGCACCTCCCATACTTATGACTCCGCGCTGGACCAGCTGATGAAGCGTCAGGTCGAAATGGCCAACCAACAGGAAAAATTGACGTCAGGCAAAAGGGTGAATCGCGCCAGTGACGACCCGACGGGTGCCAGCCAGGCGGAGCGTGCACTGACACGTATGTCGCGCCTGGAGGCGGATCAGCGAACGCTGAGTCTGCAAACCAACGCGCTGACCATGGCCGAATCAACGCTGGGTGAGTCCACCAATCTGGTTCAACGGTTTCGCGAACTGGTTGTGAGCGCCGGCAACACGTCCTACAACACACGGGACCGGGCCACCATCGCCCAGCAGCTCACGGGCCTGCGTGACCAGATTTTCTCGCTTGCCAACAAGACAGACTCCAACGGCATCCCGCTGTTCGGTGGTTTGGGAAGTGCCAGTGCCCCTTTTCTGGACGCCACCGCTGGCGTCGCGTTTCAAGGCATTCCGGGCCAACGGGCAAGCACTGAAAACTCGGTTCCCGGCGCCATGGATGGTCAAGCCATCTGGATGAAAGTGCCTTCGGGCAATGGCGTTTTCAATGTGGCTCCCAATGTTGCAAACACAGGAGCTGTGTGGACCGACACCGGTCAGGTTGTAAACCCTGGCGCGGTGACGGGCAACAACTACACGATCGCCTTCACGGTGGCTGCGGGTGTCACAACCTACAGCGTCACCAACACCACCACAGCAACCACGGTGGCCACCGGACAACCCTTCGTATCAGGTCAGGCCATTGCGTTTGACGGGCTCTCGATGGTTGTCAACGGCACACCCCAAAACGCAGATGTGGTGCAGATTTCACCCAGCACGAATCTGGACATGTTCAAGGTCATGGACGACGCTATTTCAGGCATTCGCAACGCCACCACGGGCAGCACCGCGTCGCAGGCGGTGGCCACCGCACTCACGCAAATCGACTCCGGCATGGACCGGCTGCAGGCGGCTCAAGGTCAGGCCGGCGAGTGGTTGAACCGGGCCGACACCATTGCAGACGCGCAGAAAAGACAGACCGTGCAACTGGAGGCTGACCGCGTGCGGGCCGAAGATCTCGACATGGTCAAGGGCATCTCGGATTTCCAGAAAATCCAGACCGGGTACCAGGCAGCGCTGCAATCGTACGCCTCGGTGCAAAAAATGTCGCTGTTCAATTTCATCAACTGACAGCATGACGCAGTCCGTTCTGGATAACCTGACGCTGGGTTACCAACCCTTGTGGAACCAGCTGCGCCAGCTGGCAGGCGTTCAGCTCTTTATCGGTTCCGGTTCTGCCAGCCCGGTTGATGCCTCTCACCTTCTGTCGGTCCTGCAGGAAACCTGGCCAGAACAGGCACCACCACTGCTGCTATCCATCCAGACGCACCAGTTACTCAGTGATGTGATTACTCACGCTGACCAGAACAGCCCATGGGTTGAGGTTCGTGGGGACACTTTGTCAGACCCTGCCATGGCCCAACGCGTACATGCCGCTCACCAGCGTGGCCTCAAGATGATCTGGCGTGGTGAGCCAGGTGAGCGTCCCAATTCGACTCAGGCATCCTGCTTCGCACGAAACATGGTGATGCTGACGGCTGAGGAAGCGTTGTCGGGGCTGCGGGCTTCCCTCATCAAACACAATGGCACGGCCGCGCTATCGGCCACACCTCTCAAGAGCCCCGTTGTATCTGGTCACATTTACGAAGCGGTCGCCAGCCGCGCACTGGTGGAGCATTGTCTGGATGATCAGGGTGCGTGGGCGGCTGCAGGCTGGCCGTCGGAAGACGTGCTGCACGGCTACCGGCACCGGCTCATTCAGCCCGACCACCGCGCGGTGGTCAAGCTGATCGAAGCCACGATGGCCGATGACTCCATGGAGTCAATCGAACACACGCTGGCTGAGGAGCCCGTGCTGGTTTACCGGTTTCTGCGCTATGTCAACAGCGCTGCACTGGGACTTCCCAGCGGGATCGACTCCCTGCGGCATGGCTTGATGGTACTGGGCTACTCCAAGCTGAAAGCCTGGCTGCTGGAACAGCTGCCCCACACCAGCAGCGATCTGAACCTGCGCCCCATTCGGGTGGCGATGGTGATGCGTGCCCGCTTGATGGAGCATTTGCTGGATGCCGGCGCCGAAGACGCTCTGCGCCGCGATGTGTACCTGTGCGGCCTGCTGTCACAGATCGATCTGTTTCTGGGTGAACCTCTGGGCATGGCCCTGCAACGGCTGCCATTGTCACCCCGCATTGGTGCGGCCATCCTGGCCGAATCCGGTCCCTACCTGCCATTTCTGCAGGTGGCAGCTGCGCTGGAGTCACCCCAGTTGCGGCACGTGGGCATCCTGTGCAAAGCCCACCAGATCAGCGGCGAAGAAGTCAACCGCGCCCTGCTGCGCACGCTGTCCACCGTCCAGACCAACCCGGCACGCGGCCGCCTATTTGCCTGATTTGCCCGACCGGAGCCGCACGAAAGTCTGCCAGAAGGGTGCGTCCTGCGTGGTGGCGAAATTGATGCGCATCAGGGTGCTGGGCTGCCGATTGGCGTGAAACAGCGCCCCGGGCGCCAGCAGGTACCCCTCGTCCAGCATGCGCTGCGACAACTCATCAGTGTCCACCCCGGTGTCCACCCACCCAAACAAGCCTGCGGGCTCTGCGGCAAAAGTGCAACCCGCGGCCAGCGCCAGCTTCACGCTGCGCGCGCGCGCCACGTCCAGACGCGTGCGGATGCGTTGCGCATGCCGGCGCAGTTGCCCCTGATCAATACACCAGGCCAGCGATTTCTCCAGCAGCGCCGGCGTTGTCAGCGTCGCCAGCAGCTTGGTGTCAGTTAGTCGCTCCACCAGGTCGGTGGGGGCGGCCATAAATCCGATGCGCCAGTTTGGCGCCAGTATCTTGGCAAAACCACTGACGTAAATGGTTCGCTGCAAACCGTCCAGCGCACACAGGCGGGTCGCGTGGTCGGGCGCTATGTGGCTGTACGTGTCGTCTTCGACGATATGAAAGTTGTGGGTATTGGCCAGTTGCAGCACGCGGTGGGCGCTACCCGGCGACAGGCAATAACCAGTAGGGTTGTGAAACACACTGACGCTGACGAACAGCTTGGGGTTGTGCGCCTCGCAGTAGCGCGCCATCACCTCCAGATCGGGCCCGTCAGCCCGCCGCGGTACCGGCAGAATGCGCATGCCCAGGGCGTCCAGCCGCGCAAACTCGATGGCCCAGCCGGGCTCTTCCACCATCACATGGTCACCCGCGCGCAGCAACGTACGGCTGACGATATCCAGCGCATGGGTGGCCCCCACGGTGGTGACAATCTGCTGCGGGCCAGCCGGCACATTCAGGCCGGCCAGCTTTTTTGACAAAGACTGTCGCAGACCCAAATCACCCGCCGGTTCACCATACTGCAGGGAAAACGCCTTCAGGGCCGCTGCGCCCGTCACCTTGCGCACGGCGGTGGGCATGAAGGTTGTTTCCAGCCATTCAGGGGGGAAAACACCCATGCCAGGCTGGGGTTTGTCACTGACCGCATGGAACATGCCGCGGATCAGCGCGGTGGCGTTGATGGGTGCGCGGGCCACCTCCGTCGTCTGATTTGCTCCTGATTTAATAGCTACTGGCGCACTGCTGACGAGGGCTGAGGCCACTTCCCGCACATAAAAACCGCGGTTTTTATGGGCTTCCACCAATCCCTGTGCCAGCAACTGATCGTAGGCTGCAACCACCGTGGAAGGGCTGACACCCTGCTGCTGCGCACACAACCGCACCGAGGGCAGGCGCGCACCCGGCGCAAGCAGGCGTGTGCGTATGCGCTCCGAAAAGCGCGCGCTGAGCTGCTCTGTGAGAGACTGTGAGGCGGATTTCATCAACATGGGCACGACCTTGATGTGCTGCAACTCGCAGCAATACAGTTTGAAATAATGTCTGGATAACTGTACTGCCAGTGTAATGGTTTCTATCCTAAAGTTTGGCCCATGACCGCTTCCGAGTTCACCGCCCTGCTGATGCTGACAACCGCCGCCAGTTTTTCGCCCGGACCCAACACCACGCTGAGCACGGCGCTGGCAGCGAACCTCGGGCTCAAACGTGCACTTCGCTTTGTTTGCGCTGTGCCCGTGGGCTGGGGCCTGCTGTTCAGCCTGTGCGCAGGTGGTTTGGGGGCGCTGGTGGTGGCGGTTCCATCGCTGCGGCTGGCCATCCAGTTTTTTGGCGTGGCCTATTTGTTGTGGCTGGCCACCAGACTGGCGCAGTCCCGCCAGTTGGCGCATGCAGATGCAGACCGGCTCAACGTCACCTTTTTTCAGGGCGTGATGCTGCAATTTCTCAACATCAAGGCCTGGATGCTGGCCCTGACCGTTGTGGCCGGGTGGCTGGCCGGGCGGGCGGACATGGGCTCGCGTTTCGCGGTGATCCTGCCGCTGATGATTGTGTTCGGGTTCTTCAGCAACCTCGCCTACGCGATGATGGGTTCGCTGTTGCGCAGCTGGCTCGCCCAGGGAAAGCGCCTGATCTGGTTCAACCGGGCCATGGCCGCCGTGCTGGTGGTGACCGCCGCATGGATGGCCACGATATGAAGGGCCCACTCTGATGAACCGCGAAACCAAAGGCCTGTGGCTGGGCTTTATTGGCGTGCTGCTGTTTTCGGCGACGCTGCCCATGACCCGACTGGCAACCGGCCCCTTCAACGCGCCGCAGCTCTCACCCCTGTTTGTCACCTTTGGGAGGGCCGCGCTGGCGGGCATTTTTTCACTGTTCTACCTGGCTTTCACCCGTAGCCCCATCCCGCAGCGGGGTCAATGGGGCGGACTATTTTTCACAGGCTTGTGCGTCACCATTGGCTTCCCGCTGCTGCTGGCCATGGGGCTGCGCTACGTGGAGTCTGTCCATGCGTCAGTGATCATGGGCATCCTGCCACTGGCCACCGCAGCCGTGGGCTCGCTGTGGCTGCGCCAGCGCCCCAGCACCGGGTTCTGGGTCTGCGCGGTGGCTGGCAGCGCGCTGGTGGGTGTATTTGTATTGTTGCGCTCGTCGGCCAGCACCGCGTCTGGCGCGGGCATGAGCGCAAACTGGGCCGACCTGCTGCTGCTGCTGGCCGTGCTGAGCGCGGCGTGTGGCTACGTCAGCGGTGCCCAGCTCACCCCTTCTTTGGGCGCCGAACGCGTGATCTGCTGGGTGCTGGTCATCAGCCTGCCGCTGAACCTGCCCATGATGCTGGTCAACTGGCCGGGGCAACCGGTTTTGTCCAGCGCCTGGTGGGGGTTTGGTTACGTGACGCTGTTCTCCATGTGGATCGGTTTTTTCGCCTGGTACCGCGGCCTGGCAATGGGCGGCACGGTGCGCGTCAGCCAGGTGCAACTGGTGCAGCCTTTTTTCAGCATGCTGTTCTCGGTGCCCCTGCTGGGTGAGTCGCTGGATGCCGTGACCGTCGGGTTCGCCCTGGCCGTGATTGCAACCGTCTTCATTGGCAAGCGCATGCCGGTGGCGCAGGGTGCTGCGGCATAGGCTCCGTGCGGATAACGACAACATTCATCGTGGACTGATTTCATGCACATCGCCATATTGACTTTCGACGGGTTCAACGAACTCGACTCACTGATCGCCTACGGCATGCTCAGCCGCATTGCGCTGCTGGGCGACACCAGCTGGAAGGTCAGCATCGCCAGCCCCATCCCCCGGGTTACGTCCATGAATGGCCTGACCATCGACGCCCACATTGACCTGAAGGAAGCTCGCCTGGCCGATGCCGTGCTCATTGGCAGCGGCATGAAAACGCGGGAAGTGGGCAACGACGCAACCATCATGGGCCAACTGCAGCTCGACCCGGCCAGACAGCTCATCGCCGCCCAATGTTCGGGAACCTTTTTGCTCGCGAAACTCGGCCTCACCCGACAGATGCCCGCGTGCACCGACACCACCAGCAAACCGTGGGTGCAGGCTGCAGGCGTGAACGTGTTGAATCAGGCCTTTTATGCACGGGGCAACCTGGCCACAGCCGGCGGCTGCCTATCGGCGCAATACATTTCCGCCTGGCTGATTACGCGCCTGAAAAGTGCCGATGCCGCGCGGGAGGTGCTGCATTACTTTGCGCCGGTGGGCGAAAAGGAAGAATATGTTGCCCGCGCACTGGCGCATATCCAGCCCCAGGAGGCCACGCCATGAAAACGTCCATTGCAGAAGCCCTCAAGCGCCTGCCCGGCGCGGCCACCGCGCAATACCCGGAAGGTGCGCCGTCGGTGGCGATGATGAGTGGCGGCACCATGACGCTGAAAGTTTTTACGCCCGGCACCAACGCGGATGGGCGTGACCGCCAGTTACCGCATGATCAGGACGAGCTGTACTTGGTCCACAGCGGCACGGGTGAGATCATCATTGGGGACCAGCGCTTTTCAGCTGCGGCGGGTGACGCCTTTTTTGTGGCGGCGGGCGTGGTGCACCGCTTCGAGAATTTCGGACACGATTTTGTAACCTGGGTTGTCTTTTACGGCCCGACTGGAGGAGAAAAATGAACTGGACACTTGCCAAACGCGCCGAGAAGATGAACCCTTCCGTCATCCGCGAAATCCTCAAGGTCACGGAAAAGCCCGGCATCATCAGTTTTGCGGGCGGCCTGCCCTCACCCAAAACCTTTCCCATCGCCGAGTTTGCCGCCGCTTGCGACAAGGTCTTGCGTGACGATGGCCAGGCCGCACTGCAATACGCCGCCAGTGAAGGCTACGGCCCGCTGCGCGAAATGGTCGCCGCACAGCTAGGCCAGCAAGCGACGGCTGCTGGCGTGCCCTGGAAGGTGGACCCGACTCAAGTGCTGATCACCACCGGCTCGCAGCAGGGCCTGGACCTGATCGCCAAGATTTTGATCGATGCCGGCAGCCGCATTCTGGTGGAAACCCCCACGTATCTGGGTGCACTGCAGGCCTTCACGCCCATGGAGCCCCAGGTGGTGAGCGTGGCCAGTGATGACGACGGTGTGGATGTGGCCGACCTGATGGCCCAGGTCGGCACGGGCTCCAGCAAGGCGCGTTTCCTCTACGTGCTGCCCAACTTCCAGAACCCCACCGGCCGCACGATGAACGAAGCCCGCCGCGCCGCACTCAGCGCCGCTTCGGCCACGGCAGGTTTGCCGCTGCTGGAAGACAACCCCTATGGCGACCTGTGGTTTGACGCCCCGCCGCCCCCGCCCCTGACCGCCCGCAACCCGGACGGCGGCGTTTACCTCGGCTCGTTCTCCAAGGTGCTGGCACCGGGGCTGCGGCTGGGCTTCATGGTGGCGCCCAAAGCGCTGTACCCCAAACTGCTGCAAGCCAAACAGGCTGCCGACCTGCACAGCCCCAGCTTCAACCAGCGCATGGCCGCCGAGGTGATGCAGGGTGGTTTTCTGGACCGGCATGTGCCCATGATCCGCGCGCTATACAAATCACAGCGCGACGCCATGCTGCAGGCGCTGGCGCACGAGTTCCCGGCAGGCAACGCCGACTCGACGCTCACCTGGAACACCCCGGCCGGGGGCATGTTCCTGTGGGCCCGTTTGCCCAAAGGCATGAGCGCCGTGGACCTGCTGCCCTTTGCGGTGGATCAGGGCGTGGCCTTTGTTCCCGGTACGCCGTTTTACGCCAGCCACGGTGACCCACGCACGCTGCGCCTGTCGTTCGTCACCTCCAGCGTGGACGAAATTCGCCGTGGCGTGGCGTCACTGGCCAAAGCCCTTCAGACCTATGGCGCCACGCTGCCCGGTCTGGCACTTGCCGCATAAATAAAGGTTATGAAAACACCATGAGCAACACGCTACACATCTGGGGGCGCCTGAGCTCCATCAATGTCCGCAAGGTCGTGTGGGCCGCGCAGGAAGTCGGCGCAGCCTTTGAGCGCACCGATGCGGGTGGTGAATTTGGCGTCGTGAAAACACCGCCCTACCTGCAGATGAACCCCAACGCCGTGGTGCCCGTGCTGCAGGACGGCTCGTTTACGCTGTGGGAATCCAACGTGATCGTTCGCTACCTGTGCGCGAAACATTCGCACGGCACGCTGTATCCCGACGCGCTGCCCGCCCGCTTCAATGCCGAGCGCTGGATGGACTGGCAGCAGACCACCTGCAACCCGGCGGGCCGCGACGCCTTTGTGCAACTGATCCGCAAGCCCGGTGGCCAGACCGACGCCGCACTGGTGGCGAAATCGGTTGCCGCCACCGAGCCGCTGCTGGACCTGCTGGACACCCACCTTGCGCAGCAACCGTTCATGGCGGGCGCACAATTCACCATGGCCGACATTCCGGTGGCCTGCGAAATTCACCGCTGGTCGGGCTTGCCGATCGAACACAAACGCCGCCCCCATCTGGCGAACTGGTATGCGCAGATGCTGGCGCGCCCCGCCAGCCGTGGCGTGCTGGACCTGGCGCTGTCATGAAATCACGTTCCTACAAACAGGTTGATGTCTTCACCGGCACACCTTACCTGGGCAACCCGCTGGCCGTGGTGCTGGACGGCAGCAACCTGAGCGACGCCGACATGCAGCGTTTTGCACGCTGGACCAATCTGTCGGAAACCACCTTTGTGTTACCCCCAACACAGCCCGACGCCGACTACCGCGTGCGCATCTTCACGCCCGGCGGCGAACTGCCCTTTGCCGGTCACCCCACGCTGGGCACCTGCCACGCCTGGTTGCAGGCCGGTGGCAAGCCGAAGTCTCCTTCATCCATCGTGCAGGAGTGTCAGGCTGGCCTGATCCACATCCGCCGCGAAGGCAACCGGCTGGCGTTTGGCGCACCGCCGCTGAAGCGCACTGCCCCCAGCCCGGCGCTGCTGGCCCAGATCGCCAGGGCGCTCGGGCTCAAGGCGGCACAGATCAAAACCGCCCAGATGCTGGACAACGGCACCGTCTGGCTGGGCTTGCTGCTGGACAACCCGCAAACCGTGCTGGAGCTGACACCCAACTTTCTCGAACTGAAGAATCTGGGGCATAAAGTGGGTGTCGTCGGCGTGGACTCTGCGCCAACAGCGACGACTACAGCTACGGGTTTGATAGCACGCTCCAACCGAGAAGCCCGTGCCTTCACCACCACCACTGCTACCACCAGCACCGCCCTTGAATTGGAGGTGCGCGGTTTTGCACCGCACATGGGCATCAACGAAGACCCGGTCACCGGCAGCCTGAACGCCAGTCTGGCCCAGTGGCTCATCGCTGAAGGCCACGCGCCCGAGCGCTACGTCGCATCGCAAGGCACCTGCATGGACCGCGCCGGACGCGTGTACATCGAACGCGATGCCAGCGGGCAAGTGTGGGTGGGCGGTGAATCGGTCACCTGCATCGACGGCACCGTGACGCTTTGAGCCATGAACCTGCCTACCCTGTCCGACATCGAAGCCGCCGCCCGGGTGGTGTACCGCGAATTTCAGGCCACGCCGCAATACCGCTGGGCCACCCTCAGCCAGCGGCTGGGCACCGACTGCTGGGTGAAGCACGAGAACCACACGCCGGTGGGGGCCTTCAAGATTCGCGGCGGGCTGACCTATTTTGACAACCTGAAAACGCGCGGTGCGCTGCCGCCATCGGTGATCAGCGCCACCCGCGGCAACCACGGGCAAAGCATTGCCTGGGCTGCGCGCTCACACAATGTAGCCTGCACCATCGTCGTCCCGCTGGGCAACTCGGTGGAGAAGAACGCGGCCATGCGGTCGCTGGGCGCCACGCTCATCGAGCACGGCCATGACTTTCAGGAGGCACGCGAGCACGCCATGGCGCTGGCGGCGCGGACCGGCGCGCTGATGGTGCCCAGCTTCGGCCCCACGCTGGTGAACGGCGTGGCCACCTACTGGTGGGAACTGTTCAGGGCCGTGCCGCAGCTGGACGTGGTTTACGTGCCCGTCGGCCTGGGTTCGGGCGCGTGTGCCGCCATCGCCGCCAAACTGGCGCTAGGCCACCGTGCACGCATCGTGGGCGTGGTGAGCACCGGCGCCACCACCTACGCGCAGTCCGTCCAGGCCGGCCACGTGGTGCCGTCACCCGTGACCACCGTGCTGGCCGATGGCATGGCCGTTCGTGTTGCCGATGCGGACGCACTGGCGCTGCTAACAAAGCACCTGGACCACATCGTTCAGGTGAGCGACGCCGAAGTGGCCCAAGCCATGCGCGACATGTATACCGACACCCACAACGTGGCCGAAGGTGCCGGCGCGGCCAGCTTTGCGGCAGCCATGCAGGAGCGGGGAGACCTGCGCGGGCAGGTGGTGGGCACCACGCTGTGTGGCGGGAACGTGGATGGCGCGGTGTTCGCCAGTGTGCTTGCAGGCCAGTGATCTGGCTCAAGCCTTTCGCTATAAATTCAATAGCTACGCACGCATATTGGACAAGGGCTAGAGGCTTTTTTGGCACTCAAAATTGCAGGGGAACTGTCCGCTTCAGGCTGATACCGGTCATAGGCCCGTGCGATTTGCCTTCCCCATACCGGCCGTTGACTACAGCACACTCTGGTAAGTGGACCGCCTACTTTCACTGATTTCGCATCTAAAGCCCGTGGAACACTTCGCTTGATGCGGTTGAATTTTCTCCCTTTATATAGACTATCCAGCCCACGGACATCGCAATTGCCAGCAAAAGGAAAAAATGAACTCAGTAATGCCTCTAGGCCAAGACCCAAAGAATTTTTCCGCATCTAAGAAAAACTCATTAAGGACCACGCGCCTTGGTTTATGGGGTGGTGCTGCAATCGGAATCGCGATATCAGCCGTCACGGCAAAAGGAAGTCATATCTGGTTTGTCGCTGTGTTCTTGCTTGGCTTTGTGGGGCTCCTGGATTGGTTTTTGCGAAAACAATTGCACACCGGCAAAGTGCTTATCAGCGTGGATGCTGCGGGCATCACGTCGCCGATATTCAACGGGAACATCAAACGCTACGAGTGGAATTCAGTATCTGAGATTGTTGTTACCCGAATACAGAATGTCCCGACTCTTCAATTTGTTCTAGCGATGTCTGCAGGCCAAGCCGACAAGCGCAGCTTTTGGACCGGTCAGAACCCATCAAAGCCCACGCTACCTCTATCAGCCTTTGACGACGCTTCGCAAGAACAGTTGTTAGAAGCGATCCAGCAACACCGCCAAAAGTACGACGTATTCCAAGCGCCTGCCAAGATTCAGAACCATATCACTGAGGAGAAGGCGTTTTCAGAACGGCTCAAGACCTTAACGCCAACCCCATGGGTCACCTACTGTCTAATCGCGGTCAATTCACTAGTCTGGATTGCATCTCTCGCAAAAGGTGGCACTCTTGCAGGAACGCCCGCTGATTTGTTACTTCAATGGGGCGGAAACGCAGCCTCAGAGGTGCAACGTGGCGAGTGGTGGAGGATGGCAAGCTCCATCTTCTTGCACAACGGGTTGACGCACATTGCGCTCAATATGCTTGGGCTTTACAGCGTGGGGATCACCGTGGAGCGGATCTATGGCCCACGTTTGTTTGCATTTATTTACCTGGCCTCAGGGTTGCTAGGAAGTGCACTCAGTCTTCATTTTGGAGCCCAAGTCGCTGTCTCGGTTGGCGCATCAGGTGCAGTATTCGGCATAGCCGGCGCTTTGATAGTTGGGATATGGCAGCACCGCCGCCAGTTGCCTCAATCCATCAGCAAACAAACTCTAAGCAGCGCGGGAATTTTTGTCCTTTACTCGCTCGTACAAGGGTTTCCAAAGCAGGGCATCGATAACGCCGCCCATATCGGAGGCCTATTGGCAGGTTGCGTACTTTCCTACGTGCTTCCAGAGCGGCTGGATCTAGAACGTTACGCGCAGACCATCCGGCGCCGGATGCTTATCGGTTTGGCATTTGCTGTAGGAGCAACAGTTGCGCTGGCAACTGCTGCACCGCAGGCACAGGTTGATCAGCGCGGCTCGCTGCATTTCGGCAACGGCGTTCGGACGATGTTAGAAGCTTTCAAGTCCATGCAGCTTGAAGCGGAACAAGTCAAAGCGGGAAGAATTTCGGAACGGGAATCCGACGAAAGAAGCAGAACCGTATTCGCACCCATGATGCGCAAGGTTCTGGTGGAACTCTCCGAGGCAAAACTTCCTCCATCAGATCCACGCTACCCCTTACTGGTTGATGCAACTCGTATGTCGGAGCTTCTACTGGAGTTGCTGGCAATGGAGTCCATTTTTCCCGCGGGTGGTGATAAGCCCGAGCCGGCTGATCCGACTCGTTCAGCTGCTATTGCCAAAGAGCTTCAAGCCGTTTCCGAGCATTTTGCAACCTTACAAAGAAGCAATAAGCCCTAGGAGGGCCTGGCAAATTTTGAAATTTTCGCGATCACCTTTTTTGTATCGATTCTGTATTCAATGAATTGGTTACTCAAAATTGCGCCCGTACGGGGTGGGCAATAGTTTTAGTAAGCAGCGTTGCACATCGGTGCCATGGCTTTTTACCCACCACTTCGGCTCCAACCTGAATTGTCATGACCATTTCCATGTCTGTGTGGTTGATCAAGTGATTTATGAAGTGACCTCTACCACTGGACTACCCTGGAGCGGGTATTCGCGGCCGGCAGGTAACGCTGCAGAGCCGACATTGGTATTTGTTCCTGAACCGCCCGCTTTGGGTCGTTTGCAAGCATTCGATCCCTTACCAAGAACTCAGTGCCTTCAAAAGATTTGCCTTGACATCCGCATGGGCAAAGCTGGCGTCGATGGATGTGCGCGCTACCGCCCGGGTGACGTCATCCGACCAGCCAAATGCCTGACGGCACAGGCTGTATTCCCCAACCAGGCTGGCCCCCAGCAAGTCGGGGTCGTCGGTGTTGACCGAAACACGCACGCCAGCCATGCGCAGCCTTTCGATGGGGTGCTCCTGAATGGAGGGGTACACCCCCAGCACCAGGTTTGATGTGGGGCAAATCCCCAGGGGAATCTGGCGGTCTGCCAGCATGGCGACCAGCGATGCGTCCTCAATGGCTCTCACACCATGGTCGATTCGGTCTGCGCCCAACAGCTCCACGGCGTCCCACACACCTTCCGGCCCGCTGGATTCACCGGCATGGACCGTTCGGCGCAAGCCCGCATGGCTGGCCCGGCGAAAAGCATCCGCAAACCTGGGGCCTGTGCGACCGGCGGCGGCTTCGTTTCCATCCACAGACAACGCCACAACACGGGGGTGCCGCAGGGTGGCGAGCAAATCAACCAGCTCAATGGCGGCATCGGCAGACTGCGTGCGCAGCAAACTGACGCACAGCCCGACAGGGGGCAGGCCATCCTGTTCGGCGGCCTTGAAACCCGCGTCAATTGCATCCAGCATGGCCCCCAGGCGGCCGTGCCAGGCGTGCCAGTGCGTGGGGTTGAAGATGACGTCTGCATAGCCGGTTCCGTTTTGTGCCAGCCGCTGGCTCAGGCGGTAGCTGAGTTCAACCAGACGCTCGGGGGTTGATGCCAGCCCGCAGGCCAGGTCCAGAAAGCCGAGAAAATCCGCCAACCCCGAGAACTTGAACAGCTCCTCCCGAGGTCGGGGCAATGCAACGCCTTCAAGTTTTGCCCACTGCTCGACAACAGCCGCCTCGAAGCAGCCCTCCAGGTGAAGATGCACCTCGGCTTTGGGGAGGGACTTCAAGCGGGCGGCTTCAGTGGTTTGGGGAGATGGATTCATGTTCATCCTTATCGGGTGCTGGCATGGTTG
>Ga0116157_10000658_pt1 | contig 35186 bp, 27 predicted proteins | sample AD_UKC048_MetaG_FD_89882 | JGI IMG/M metagenome (GOLD analysis project Ga0116157, IMG submission 89882) | Active sludge microbial communities of municipal wastewater-treating anaerobic digesters from USA - AD_UKC048_MetaG | ecosystem: Engineered > Bioreactor > Anaerobic > Digestate | place: USA... | reverse complement strand
TATCCCTTTCACACAAGAAATAAAAATTGAAGTCTTCAATAATTTGGGCCAACAAGTCTATGCTATTAGCAAGAGTTACAGCTCAGGTTATAATATTCAAACAATTGATTTAAGTGGCTTGGCAAAAGGTGTTTATTTGATAAAAAACAATATTGGTGGCAAATTGAATACAAATAAAATTGCTGTAGAATAAACGAATAATCAAGTTGATTTTTGGCAAAAGTATTAGAGTTATTATCATTTATCCTCCTCGCTGGTGAGGATTTAACTTCGTTGAACTCTGCGACTGTTGGCGCATCGGTTGCAATCCGAGTGGCTGAGAAAATATCAGTTTTCCCAACGCTCCCTTGTATATAGCTGCGCCGAGCTCACAAGAAAAACGCTCAAGTCCAAATCCGAGTGTACCAATTCACAAATTACGCCTCCAAGCGTAACCCTACGAAGCATAATGCATTCGGTGTTCAATTTCATTTGAGTTATTTAGAAAATAATAGCATCTATTTTTTCTTACCGGATTAAAAATTTAATTATCTTTGTGTCTGCAATAATAATCAAATTATGATTATTATTGCAGACGTATCGTAAGAACCCGACAGTTGAAAGAATATCACAAAATAGGACAATGGGTTGAAGATTTGCCCAAACTCGGAAAATCAGTTTTTTCCAGGCCGGAATTGATGGAGGTGTTTCCTGAGATGTCTGCTTATAACATCAGGAATACATTGTATCGCCTTTCAAAAAAGAAAAAGATTTTATCGGTTTGGAGAGATTTTTACGCAGTAATTCTTCCCGAATATGGTCTTAACGGCATTCCTCCGGCAATTGAGTACATTGATCAACTAATGAAGTTTTTAAGAAAGGATTATTATGTTGCTTTGCTTAGTGCAGCTTCATTGCAAGGAGCTTCGCACCAAGCACCTATGGAATTTTTTGTTATTTCAAATTCGCGGATTTTACGTGATAAACTCAAAGGTGACATTAAAATTAATTTCGTAACAAAGAAGGATATTCAAGCTGAGTATATTACACAAGTAAGGGTAAACAGTGGCTATATAAATGTATCCAAACCAGAGTTGACAGCTTTTGACCTTATTATTTATGAAAAGAATGTTGGAGGGATAAATCGGGCAGCAACTGTTTTAAGTGAATTTGCGGAGATGTTGGATTTTTCAAACCTAAACATAGATTTTTTAGAATCTATTGATATCGCAGTTATTCAGAGATTAGGCTATTTGTTAGATTTTCTTGAATTCAAGAACATAGCAAATGATTTATTCCAGAAATCACAAGACGCAAAACTGAAATTTCGCAAATATCCACTATCAACATTATCTGAAAAAAGGATTTTTTCAGAATATGAAATAAACGATAAATGGAAAATAATTGTGAATGAAGTAATTGAGGTTGATGATATTTAGTGATACAAAAAATGTTGAATTGAGAATTAAAAGTATCGACCCAGCTCTGAGAAATTGAGTTTGACTTATAAGAATAGAATTATGATACCAAAAGAGCATATAATAGAATGGAAAGCTAGCGCACCTTGGAATGAGATGTTGATGGTTGAACAGGATTTAATAATTTGCCGCGCTTTGATTGCCATATACGAAGATGAGTTCCTGTCATCCAATTTAGCCTTTCGCGGAGGTACTGCCTTGCATAAACTTTATCTCTCGCAGCAACCACGATATTCAGAAGACATTGATTTAGTGCAGATTAAGGCAGGAAATGTCGGTGAGATTCTCGATAACATACGTGAAGTGTTAGCTTTTCTTGGCAGACCAGTTATAAAACAAAAGCGAAACAACAACACCATGCTCTTCAAAGTAGAGTCAACATTTCCACCAATTGTTCCAATTAAACTAAAAGTTGAAATTAATTGTAAAGAACATTTCACAGTGCTTGGATATGCTAAAATCCCATTCGAAGTAAAAAGTAGGTGGTTTAACGGTAATTGCATGATAACTACCTATCATTTGGACGAACTGATTGGCACTAAATTAAGGGCATTGTATCAACGTAAAAAAGGGCGTGATTTGTTTGATTTGCAAAAAGCCTTGGAAAATCCTACCATAAACCCCGATAAGGTTATAATGTGTTATCGTAGATATATGGAATTCTCTGATGGGCAATCACCTTCTCAAACAGTTTTTTTAGCAAACATTGAGGGGAAAATGCATGAAGAATTATTTTTGAACGATACACTGGCAATTCTTCGACCAACTGTGATTTATAAGCCTATGGAAGCTTATGAAATTGTGAAAAGCAAATTAATTGATAGAATTTAGTGCTGAATATTCTGGACTAACCGCAGCCCAAAGGGCTAGCTCGCCAATGGCAAACTGAGCCTTTATAACCAGAATCCGAGCCTTGCAAATTCTGCTGTAAAGACCTTGTAAGACAAAGAATTACGGTGGATAAGCACAAATTACGCATCCAAGCATTACCCTACGAAGCATAATTCACAATAAACCTTTTAAAGTATGGATTACCTATAAAGTAATTACGGTCTGAGCGTTCTATAATGCCATTTTCGAGGAGGAGAGATGCCGATTTTGTAAAAATTAAAATGGTGAATTAAAACAAACTACTTTTTGTCCATTATACCAAATTTTGGCAAAATGATTTCATATATTTGCAAAAACAAAATTTGTGGATAACCTTCGCGACATAGAACACTTTCCGGAGTACGATAATCTTGAGTTTATTGCCTCACAGGTTGTCGAAGGTTTTATTACAGGATTACATAAAAGTCCTTTTCATGGTTTTTCTGTAGAATTTGCCGAGCACAGACTTTACAACAAAGGCGAAAGCACTAAGCATATTGATTGGAAGCTCTATGCACGTTCCGAAAAACTCTTTGTAAAGCGTTATGAGGAAGAAACTAATCTGCGAGGACAAATTTTTCTTGATATATCATCCTCAATGCTTTTTCCGTACGAAAGCAAGGGGTTTAACAAACTGCGTTTTTCTATTTACTGTGCAGCTTCATTGATTTATTTATTACGCCGGCAGCGTGATGCAGTAGGCCTTTCGGCTTATGATGACGAACTTAGATTTCATGCAAATGCCAGATCTTCGGAAGTTCATATTCAAGTTTTGTATAATGAATTAAGAAAATATCTTGACCCCACAAATATAGGATTAAAGAAAAAAACCAACACTCCAGAACTTCTTCACAATTTATCGGAAATCATTCATAAACGTTCTCTGGTAATTATCTTTAGCGACATGTTTGCAGAGAGTGATGAGGATAACGAAAAGCTATTTTCTGCATTGCAACATCTCAAATACAATAAACACGAGGTAATAATTTTTCATGTTACGGACAAAAAATTCGAACAGGAATTTGCTTTTACCAACAGACCATATAAATTTGTTGACCTTGAAAGTGGTCAAATTCTTAAACTCAATCCAAACGAGATTCGTGAAACTTATATCGAAAGAACCAACAAACTTGTTAAAGAGTTAAATACCCGTTGTGGTCAGTATATGATTGATATTGTTGAAGCTGATATAAATAAAGGTTTCGGTGAAGTTCTAAAACCTTATTTACTTAAACGGGCGAAATACTTTTAAAAAGTGCCTACCCTTCGACTTCTCTAAGGGGGCGGCTTGCCTAAAGTACTTGAAATCTGCAAGTTCTCTCATTCTACCACTGATTACAGATTACGGATTACAAAAAAATACTTAATTTACACTTTAACCAGTTCAATGAGTTGACTAGTTTCTTCTTCGTGAAACTTTGTGCACCTTTGTGCTACTTTGTGAACCCTTTTAGTAACACAGAGTCTCACTAAGTTCAACACAGAGTCTCACAATGCTTTAAAAGCAAATTCGTGTTAATTAGTGTAATTACCTTCGATGAGGGCTAAAGCCTTTCGTGTCTCCTTTGCGTAACTTCGTGTCTCCTTTGCGTAACTTCGTGTCCCTTTCTTCTCTGCGTTCTCTGTGCCTTTGTGGTTTATTTTTCTTCGTGTAACTTCGTGTCTCCTTTGCGTAACTTTGTGTAACTACTTTTCCAACTATAAAAATTTAATTTTCTTAAATAACGGATAATATTCCTGTGTAGCTCCAAATCCCGCATAAAAATTGGCAACACCAGGGATTGCAGAGCCTTCGAAATCAAGAAAATCCATTCTTTCAGCATATTTTTCTATAATATCATTTATAATTAATGACATAGACTGCTTTTCTTTTCCTTCTGGAGATGAAACCGGCGTCAGATAGTATATTTTAGACTTGAAAAATAAAATAAATACTGTTGCCACAACAGCTCCGTCAGAAAGTGCGGCTAATATTTTCCCAGTGCCATTTTCAAGTGATTTAGCTATTATCGCATTCAATAATTCCAGCATTTGCGGATTTATTATAGCCCCAGCATTTTCATTTACAATATTGATATACTCATCAGAACTAATTTCTTCTATTTTCTGATTGTATGATTGTGCTTTTTTAATATTGCGTAAACAATTTTTCTTAAAAGGAGCTCTTATTTCTTCAAAACCCATATTCAAATTTAGGACATAATTTGGTCTTAATTTCTCTGAACTTCTTCCAAAGACATTGGATGTATTTAATTGAATATTCGTATATTTAAATGGAATAGCTTTTATAAAAGATAAAAACACATCTTCGCTTAAATCCAATTTTGAAAACACACCTAATTGCTGACAAAAATATGGCTGAATCAGATATTTTATCCCGTATTTTAATTTATTTGGTAAGGGCATAACATAAGAATAATCCTCTGCCATTAGCAATAACCATCCGGGCGAAACAATATTCAAATACCATGACATGGCATATACTGTTCCTGCCTTTGATTGACAGATACAGTCATCATACCTGCAAAAATCTATTTCCTTATGTTCAATAAATTCTATTTTCATAATATAATAATGCAAATATCATATTTTTATTTTACTTTTCGTGAACTTTGAATCAAAGTTGTAACATTTGAGACTTACATTTCTCTATTAATAATAATTGAACTTCTTCTTGTGAAAATCAAAGAATACTCAACACAAACATATTCTTAAACATCATCATTCTATATTATAAAACATTTTTATCGGCACTGTGATATAGTATTTTAGCCACAAAATTTTTCAGTGGAAATCTTACTAACTCCATATTTTGCACTATTCCTGATAATGATTGTCGGACTTTTAATCGGCAACATTAAATTTAAAGGTATTGGATTGGACATATCAGCAATTTTGTTTGTTGCTATGGCATTTGGATATTTTGGTTTAAAAATTCCGAGCGACTTAAAAAATATCGGTTTAGTATTGTTTATCTTCACAATTGGCTTTCAGGCAGGGCCTTCATTTTTTGAGACTTTCAAGCGTGACGGTAAAAAACTTGTATTACTCACATTCATCATTGTATTATCTTCTGCAATAATTACAATTATTTGTGCATTAGCATTTGGATTTAATGGAGCTCTGGCAGGAGGATTATTTACAGGAGGCATAACAAGTACCCCGGGACTTGCAGCTTTATCAGAGTTGTCTGATTCTCAAGATTCTATTATAGGTTATGGAATTGCTTATCCTTTTGGCGTTATAGGGGTTGTGCTGTTTGTTAAATTATTTCCACGCATTTTTAGAATGGATATTAAAAGAGCTGAACTGGATTTTGATAATGAAATATCCGAAAAATTTCCAAAAATAGTAAACAAGAATTTTATTGTTGAAAATCCTGAAGTAATAGGTAAAACTATCTGTGATTTACATTTTCGTCAGGTTACCGGAGCAAATATCTCGCGAGTTCTACAAAACGGAACTGCATTTACACCTCATCACGATACAATTTTGCACAGCGGATCTATAATTAAAGCTGTTGGAACAGAAGAAGCCTTAAACAAAGTTCGAGACTTAATCGGAAGACAAACAGAACTTGGCATAGCATTAAATCAGAATTACGATGTACGATTTATTATTGTTACCAACAAAAAAGTACTTGATAAGTCGGTTGATGAATTACACTTGCAAAGCAGATACAACATAATTGTAACACGAATCAGAAGAAGTGGGGTTGACTTCTCAGCAACTTCAAATATACATTTGCAATTTGGAGATAAAATAAAAGTTGCAGGGACGAAAGATGACATAAAAAAACTTACTGCCGAGCTTGGTGATGAGGCAAATAAACTTTACGAAGCAAATTATATACCTGTTGCAATAGGGATTATTTTAGGTGTATTGATTGGTCAATTAAATTTAAAAATAGGAAAATTCGATTTGTCTTTAGGCCTTACAGGTGGCGTTATGGCTGTTGCGATTGTACTAAGTCGTATTAGAAAAATAGGACCGGTTGTTTTTTCTCTAACTTCAGCAGCTAACCAAATCCTAAGACAAATAGGGCTAATTCTTTTCTTGGTATCAGTTGGTACTGAGGCTGGTTCGGGAATAATGTCAACACTAAAAAATGATGGTATGAATATGTTTCTGGCTGGGGCATTAATTACATTGTTTCCAATGATAATAGGGGTGATTTTTGCAAAACATTTTCTAAAAATGGATGTGCTGAAATTATTAGGCGGTATAACTGGAGGAATGACCAGCACTCCGGGGTTAGCTGCAGCAGGTTCAATGACAAAAACAAATGCTCCGGGAATTGCCTATGCAACAATATACCCTATTGCTATGGTATTGGTAATAATTTGTGTACAGATAATTTATATAGTTTTGTGATTTTTATCTGCTATCTCATTTAAATAACCAGCTAATAATTTTGTCTGTATTTTTACATCGTAATTCTCAAATCCTTCAGATATTGACTTATTATCACCGGATTTGTACTTATTGAAAGCATCAAGAATAAAATCGCGCAAGCCTTTATAATCGTCATATTCGAAAGTCTCTCCTGAATTTGTTTCATTAATAATTCCTGCAACATCGCTATCTGTTGGACCCAGACAAAGTATTGGCCTTTTTGATCTTATGTTTTCGAATAATTTCCCGGGTATTCTACCCTTGGCATTATCTGCAATATTTAAAGCTAAGAGTAGTAACTGAGCTTTTTCGGTCAGTTTAATTGCTTCGGGACGGGTAACATTACCCAATGAAAGATAATTCTCTGACAATCCTGCCTTTTTAATCATTTCGGCAATTGCATAGTCAACCGTTCCGGCAAATTTTATTCTCAGTTTTTGAGCAAACTCCTGATTTTCATTTTTCAAATTACCCAACACTTTTATCAGAGTGTCCGGTCGTCTGTCATAGCCAAGTTGTCCAGCATGAACAATGCTGAATTCCTCATCTAATGGCTCAGAATCATGTGCAAAATCGTCCTCATCATAGCCCCAATAAATTACCTCAACATTCTTCGCGCCTATTTTTTCAATATCCTGCTTCCATGTTGGACTTACAATAGTAGTTTTTTCTGCAGTTTTGAATGCTTCCTGTTCAAGTTTATGATGTTTGCTATTGGCTCTCTTACCAATTTTAAGCATGTCGTAGTAATCAACCTGTGTCCATGGATCCTGAAAATCCATTAACCATGGAATACCTGTAGCTTTTGACAAACGACAGCCAATTACTGTATTAGTATGCGGAGGGCCATCGGTAAAAATTGCATCTACAGGATTCTCTGCCAAGTACTTTTTCAAATATTTAATCGAAGGTTTTATCCAAAAACATCTTGCATCCGGAATAAAATAATTACCCCTTATCCAGATAGCTAACTTGTCAATTTTTTTTAATTTTCTGTCTCTAACATAAACCGGATTTGCCTGATCGGATTTTTTCCGTCCTGATAGCTTTTTAAATATATCAAAAGGTTCAAATATTTTGTGTTTTAAAATAGTAATGTTTTCAGGAATATGCTTAAAATTTGTTTCATCAAAGTATGGATACTGTGCATTTAATGGTGCATATACTATTGGTTCCCATCCAAAATCTCTGAGATATTTTACAAATTTCAGACAACGATGCACTCCGATTCCTCCCGAAGGTGGCCAGTAGTATGTTATGATTAGTACTTTTTTCATTTACTTTTTAAACAATCATGTCTTTTCGATTGATTACAAACATTATTTATATAATATTATTCAGAAATATTGGTTACCGGGTCCCATTCTATTTCATGATTCCAGTTACTTCTGATCTCATATTCTGCCGGCATATAATAAACAGGTTCGGGCTGAAGTTTTAAAACGTAATCACCTGTATCCCAGCGTTGATTCGAATTCAAATCTTCTATGGCTCTGATTTTATAGCTTGCAGGTTTTAAATATTCAAATGCAGCCACTCCGTTTCTTCCAATACTTTCTGCAACAACCTTATCATTTAACAACAACTGTATTATAAAATGTTTCCCTTCGCCTTTAAGACTTATCTGCAAATTACCATATTCAGCAGATGAGCCGGAAGCAAAACTATATGTCTCAGCCAAGTTTTTTATATCATAAATATCTGTAATAAATCCGTTACCTGCTGTAAGTCTATAATCAGATTTCTCTAAAATGTCTGCGTCCACAATAAGTCTTAAAGGCGAAGTGCTATCAATTCTGAGCTTAAAGGGCACTGCAATAAACAAAGAATCAGATTTCAACTCAAACCACATTTTTGATTCGTCAATTTCTTTGATTGGGTGACTACTATTTATATATAAAGGTAAATGAGGTTCTTTACGTGAATTTATTGTTATCTTATTTACAGAATCCCTAAGTGTTATCTCAGGTTTTCTAAATACTAAAGTGTCCGTTCTGACTGTATCAGTAAAAACCGGATCGGTATATGTACATACAATGTTTACTAGCTCATAATCAATAAGTTCCTGATTTACCAGCCATAATCTCACCGTATCAGGATTATCCTTATAAATCTTAATAACATTATCGTCATCGTTAACTTTAACATCAAATTTTTCAGTTTGACTTGAGTTAAAAGCGAATTCTAAATATTCCGGTTTAATCCTTTTATAATAGCTAATATATTGAGACTGCTTATTTTCAGAAAACAATAACAACTCAACATTATCAGGATATTTGACAAATTTTGGTTGTACGCTGTCATTAACTTGTACTTTTTTTACGCCCGGCGTAAAAACTGAATCAATAAAGGCAATCCCCTCTCCCGGAATATCAAAGTTGTAATTGAAATTATTGTCTTTTAATGCGTATATCTTATACTGGTTTTCTTTTACAAAAGGAATTAAAAACTGTCCGTTTCCATCAACTTTAGTAATATATTTTGGACTTAACGAATTTATTGCAGTATCAGATAAGTCATCATGCAAAATTACCCACACATCTTTGACAGGAGATTTTGTAAATGCATCTAACACAATGCCGGAAAAACTCAAAGAATCTATAAAATCACCGGTAGAAAAAGCATAGACAAAACTGTGCAATGCATTATTTTCATTATTATCTGCAATTGCATCATTAAAATTAAAACTATAAGTCGTATTTGACAGAAGAGTTTTGGGGTCAAGAGTAATTTTTATCCCTCTCCCTTTAATTACGATATTTGGTTCTTTTTCAATAGGCGGGGAAATTATCAATTTTTGATTAAGGCTGTTAAGTTTCACATATTCATCAAATTCTATATAGATTTTTTCTTCAATAAAGTTAACAGAGCCGTTCCATGGAGTTGATTTTTTCATAACGGGAGGCTTTGTATCTTTCGGTCCACCGGTTATTGCGACTTGTTTTGCACAGGCAAAAATCAACAATACTACCAAAGGAAAAATCAAATATTTTATTTTATTAGAAATCTTCATCAGTTTTAATATTGTACAAAAATGCAAAATTAATCGTGATAACAGGAACAAATTTCAGAAAATTGTTTGCGGATTAAAATACCAGTCCATAGTACATTTGTCAAAAAATTCGGTTTTTTGGTGTTTATAATCAAAAATCGGAGCCGGAACTCCATTTCCAAAAACATGATCTCCCGTAAAAACTCTTGCCTCATCCCACAATCCCAAATCAATAAATGTTTGGAGCGTTTTTAATCCACCCTCAACTACAATAGATTGTATCTGTTTTTCAAATAGTATTTCAAGTATTTGAGGAATAATATCAATACTGAAATCAATTTTTACTAATGATATATTATTTTCAACATAATCTTTTCTCAAATTAAAAACCATTGTTTCTGCCTGATTATCAAAAATTCTCAGATTCCTATCAAGTTTATTATCTTTATCAATGGTAATTCTCAATGGATTGCGACCAAACCAGTTTCTTGAGGTAAGTTGGGGATTATCGAGTAAGACCGTATTTGTTCCAACCAGAAAAGCATCTTCCTCGGTTCTCCATTTATGAACCAAAGTTCTGCAATATTCATTAGTAATCCATGAGGCTTTTCTTTCTGTACTCGACTCTCTGCGATAATCTATATACCCGTCTTTAGTTTGAGCCCATTTTAAAATAATATATGGACGTTTTTTTGTGTGAAATGTGTAAAATCTTTTATTTAATTCAATACATTCTTTTTCAAGTACTCCTGTAATTACTTCTCGCCCGGCAGTTTTAAGCTTCTCAATTCCTTTACCTGCGACTTTAAAATATGGGTCTATGCTTCCGACAACAATTTTCGGAATTCTCTCACGAATTATCATATCTGTACAAGGTGGCGTTTTCCCAAAATGAGAACATGGCTCAAGCGAAACATAAATTGTTGATTTTTTTAATAAACTCTTATCGCTGACTGAATTTACAGCATTTACTTCTGCATGGGCTTCTCCGCATTTACGATGGTATCCTTCTCCGATAATTCTATCTTTATAAACAATCACCGAACCTACCATAGGATTTGGAGAAACACTTCCCAGACCTTTTCGTGCAAGCTCAAGACAGCGGCTGATATATTTTTCGTGAACATCTGTCATAAGATGCAAATTTAGATAAAACAAATTAGAAAAAGCAAAAGAAAAAGCAATGGCGGTTTTGTCATGATTTTTGCCCCTACGCCCCAACCCAATGCTTATGCAAATATACACGCCAAAACCACATCAACTCGTTCATTACCAACTCGTATTTGTAAATTATAGAAACCTTTTAAATAAATTTTTAGTATTTCCTTTCAATGAAATTAGGATTATTCAAACATCTGTTTATTTTTGCTTTTAAAGTATGATTTGCCGGAAAATGAATAAATTTTTTTGGACAATATTAGCAATCTCAGTATTTGCAATAAATGTAAATGCTCAGGTAAAAATTATTTCTGCATACCGTACAAGCGAAAAAATAAAAATAGACGGCGTTCTTAACGAAGAATCTTGGACTTACGCCGCAATAGCATCAGATTTCGTTGGTTTTTATCCCGTTTTTGGCAATAAGCCTGCTCAAAATACTGAGGTTAAAGTTATTTTTAATGATCATTCTATCTATTTCTCAGCTGTGATGTATGACTTAAAACCAGATAGCATTTATAATGAATTTACTGTAAGAGATAAAGATAATGGTAACGCAGACTATTTCGGCATAAGTCTTAACCCTAATAACGATGGTCAAAGCACATTTGAATTTATGGTTAGTGCAGCTAATGTTCAAACTGACATAAGAGTTTCGGATGAAAATGATGACTATGCATGGGATGCAGTCTGGCATTCAGAAACAAAAATAACTGAAGATGGCTGGGTTGTAGAAATTGAAATTCCATATTCGGCAATCAGATTTCCCAAGGATAAAGAGCAGAACTGGGCAGTTAATTTCTATCGCACAGTCAGAAGAAGCAGAGAAAAATCAACTTGGATGCCTGTTGATCTGACACAAGGTTCAGAAGCTTCGCAAATGGGCATTATTACCGGCATAAACGACATTAACCCACCTCTCAGATTGGCTTTGATGCCTTATGCTTCGGGGTATTTGAATTTGTATGACAAAGAGCTTGGATATTCTTTCAGTGGAGGTCTTGATTTGAAATTGGGATTGAGTGAGACCTATACTTTAGATATGACTTTAATACCTGACTTCGGACAGACAAAAACAGATGAATTGGTGCTAAACCTGACACCTCACGAAACATATTATTCTGAAAATCGTCCTTTTTTTACTGAAGGAACAGAATTATTCAATAAGTGCGGACTTTTTTATTCGAGGAGAATAGGCAAAACACCTCAAGACTATTATTCAGTAATTTCGGGAAGTGGCACCGAAACCTATTCAATTGATAAAAATCCGGCAACCGCAAAACTTGTTAATGCTTTTAAAATCAGTGGAAGAGGTGAGAAAAACCTTGCAATTGGAGTATTTAATGCTGTAACGGCAAATACTTATGCTAAAGTGACCGATATTGATGGTATGCCAAGAAATATTCTTACTGAACCAGCTGCAAATTACAATATTTTAGTTTTAGACCAAAGTATTGGCAAAAATTCTTTTGTAAATTTAACCAATGCAAGTGTTGTTAGACCGGGTAATTCGTATTTGTCAAATGTTACAGCAACCTCTTTCAAACTTATGGAAAAAACCAACAAATTTGGGATTTCGACACTGGCAGCTTATAGTTCCCAACGAAATAAAAATGAATATCTCGCCGATGGCTGGTATTTAAACTCTTCGATAGGAAAAATGACAGGCACATGGATTTATTCGCTTGGTACAGAATTAATTACCGACAAATACAATCCTAACGATTTAGGTTATATGACGGAGTTTAATCAAATATCTAATACAGCTTCGTTAGGTTTTAGAAAGTTTTCTCAATTCTCAGTTTTTAACGAAACTATAAATTCATTAAGTATTTCATATAATACACTATTTAAAGATTTAAGTTTTACCCAAGCAGAAATATTTCTCGAAAACTATGCAACAACAAAAAAGCATTTGTCAATATGGAATGATATAACATTTCCATTAACTGACCTTAATGATTATTATGAGCCAAGAGATGGTATAAGCTTTTACAAACGTCCGGCATTGTATTCTGAATATTTGTTTATATCTACAGATTACAGAAAAAAAATTGCAGTAGATTTTAGAGTGAGTTTGTATGGCGATATTGAAGATAGGCAAGGTATATGGGGAAGCATAAGTCCTATAATAAGGTTTGGAAAAAGAACAAGTTTAAGATATACCTTTTCTGGAGATATAGATAATGGCGCAGCAGGATATTTCTCAAATACCGGAAACAATATAATTTTTGGTCAACGAGATGTCATAACAATTACAAATAGTATTGATCTTTCTTATGTTTTTACAAATAAGTTGTCCACTACTTTTGAATTGAGACATTATGTCTCATCAGTTGATTATTATAAATACTTTGATTTAATGTCAGATGGCAGCTTATCAGAAAGAACAGATTACCAGTTAGAGGGAGATTACAACTTCAATATTTTTAATTTTGATCTGTTATTATCATGGAATTTTTTACCGGGAAGTTATTTGTCAGTAATGTGGAAGAATCAAATTTTTGCCAGCGGAAATATTCCCGAATCAATTCAAATGCCCGGATATTTCGATAGTTTTAAGAATGTATGGGCAGAACCTCAGGCAAATACCTTTTCAATTAAATTGATTTATTATTTGGATTACAGCAGTCTTAGAACTAAATAAGATGTTTATTTCAACTTTATCCAAGAGGTTATACCAAATATAAATAATAATAAGTCCAATATTTTCATGAGTTATAAAATATATTTCCCTGTACTGGTATAATGCCGATGATAAAATTGTATAGTCTAATCGAGCATAGCGAGATTGGACTATTACAAGTTTACAATCGGTATTAATCTGGTGTACAAAAAAAATTGCCTCAAAAAATTAAGGCAATTTTTATAAAAAGACTTCTCTCAAAATCACTTTCTATTCATTTTTGCATCTATGCTTAAAGTTGCATGTGGAACGGCTTTGAGCCTTTCTTTAGCGATAAGTTTGCCTGTTTCACGACAAACTCCATAAGTGCCGGTCTCAATTCTTACCAATGCTGCCTGTAGATGCTGAATGAATTTCAATTGGCGTTGGGCAATCTTTCCAATCTCTTCTTTTGACAATACATTTGCTCCTTCTTCAAGGACTTTAAATGTTGGAGATGTATCCATAGTATCATTTGTATCTTCATGACTTAACATGCTCTTATATAGCTCATAATCTTTCTGGGCTTTATCGAGTTTTTTCAGGATTATTTCCTTGAATTCCTGCAGTTCCTCGTAACTGTATCTTGTTTTTTCTTCTTCTGCACTCATAGTCCTATATTTTAAATTATTATACCTTTTCAACTCTCAATTGAGTATCAAAATTATTCACTTCTACGACAACATAATCATTTTGTTCCGTTTTGTTAATAATTTTTATAGAATTTGCTAATGTTTGTGAACATATATACTCACTAAAGCTTGTAATAGCATCGTCTAACTCGGGGTGAGATATAATAAAAATATTAATTTTATCTGTAACATCAAAGCCACTTTCTTTACGCAAATTCTGAATTCTGTTTACAAATTCTCTGGCAATACCTTCCTTTACCAATTCCGGAGTAACATTTATATCTAAGGCAACTGTTATTTTACCATCATTAGCTACAAGCCATCCCGGAATATCTTCTGAAATTATCTCGACATCTTCAAGACTTATGTAAATTTTTTGTCCATTAACCTGAATACTAAAATTTCCATCTTTTTCCAGAGCTGCTATATCTTTTTGCGACATTGACATTATTGATGCTGATAACTGTTTCATTATTTTACCGTATTTTGGTCCCAGCATTTTAAAGTTTGCCTTGATCTTCTTAATAAGAATATCGGAGCTATCTGATAAAAATTCAATTTCCTTAATATTTGTCTCCGTCATTATAATATGTTGTACTTTTTGTATTTGTTCAACAAAATTATCTGAAATAACAGGAATCATAATTTTTTGCAAAGGTTGCCTTACCTTAATGCTTACTTTTCGTCTCAGGCTAAGAATCATTGAGGAAATAATCTGTGCAAGCTGCATCCTTTCTTCAAGTTCTTTGTCAATAAGTTTTTCGTCTGCTTTTGGAAAATAAGACAGATGAACAGATTCGTAACTTTCACTTGTGGTAACCGAAACCAAATCACGATATAATCTATCCATGTAAAACGGGGAAATTGGAGAAGCAAGTTTGGCAACATTTATCAAACAAGTATATAATGTTTGATATGCAGAAATCTTGTCTTCATCATATTCGCCACCCCAGTAACGCTTGCGTCCCAGGCGAACATACCAGTTACTTAAATGGTCAATTACAAAATCCTGAATTAATCTTCCCGCTTTAGTATTTTCATAGTTTTCATAACATTCATTCACTTCTTTTATCAAAGAATTCAATAAACTTAATATCCACTTGTCAAGTTCGGGACGTTTGTTAATTGATATTTCCTTTTCGCTATAAGAGAATTTATCAATATTTGCATAAAGAGCAAAGAAGTTATAAGTGTTATAAAGAGTACCGAAGAACTTTCTTGTTACTTCATCAACGCCGTTTATGTCAAATTTGAGATTATCCCATGACTGAGCATTTGTTATCATATACCAACGTAAAGCATCTGCACCGAAATCATCTAACGTCTTAAAAGGATCTACAGCATTATTCAACCGTTTTGACATTTTATTACCCTCTTTGTCCAAGACTAAACCATTCGAAATAATATTTTTATATGACACTGAATCAGATATCATTGTTGAGATAGCATGAAGAGTAAAGAACCAGCCTCTTGTTTGGTCAACCCCTTCTGCAATAAAATCGGCAGGGAAAAGTTTGTCAAATACTTCAGCATTTTCGAATGGCCAGTGCCATTGAGCATAAGGCATTGATCCTGAATCGAACCAAACGTCAATGAGGTCTGGTTCCCGAAACATTTTTTCTCCTTTTGATGAAACTAATACAATTTCGTCCACATCGGGGCGATGCAGGTCAATCTTTTCATAGTTTTCGGATGAATAGTTGCCGGGAACAAATTCTTTCCAAAAATCGGCCGACATATATTCTTTCGCAACAGACTTCTTTATTTCTTCTATCAATTCCGCTACAGAGCCTATACATTTTCTTTCAAATCCATCTTCAGTGCTCCAGATAGGCAAAGGCGTTCCCCAAAATCTTGAACGACTAAGATTCCAGTCAACAAGGTTTTCGAGCCATTTACCGAAACGTCCTTCACCTGTACTTGCAGGTTTCCAGTTTATGGTTTTGTTTAGCTCTATCAGTCTGTCTTTTACAGCAGTTGTTTTAATAAACCATGAATCAAGAGGATAATACAAAATAGGCTTGTCTGTACGCCAGCAATGTGGATAATTATGTATATGTTTCTCAATACGGAAAGCCTTGTCCTGCTGTTTAAGCATTACACAAATATCAATATCTGTAGAAGTTTCTTTTCCTTTCGCCTCAGGGTCATATTCGTTTTTTACATATTTACCCGCAAACTCGCCGTATGTTTTTATATTTACATAATTTTTAACAAAATCAGTATCAAGTTCCTCTATTCTGAAAAACTTTCCTTGTTTATCTACCATTGGACAGAAGTTTCCGTCCTTGTCATCGAGTATTAGTGCGGGAATTCCTGCTACTTTGGCAACGCGAGCATCGTCAGCACCAAAAGTAGGAGCAATATGCACTATTCCGGTTCCTTCATCGGTTGTAACATAATCACCGGCAATAACTTTAAATGCCGAAGTTTTTGGTTGTACCCAGTCAATTAGTTGTTCATATTCTAGTCCTATGATGTCTTTGCCAGAAAACTCATCAATGATAGTCCACGGAATATTTTTATCTCCATACTTGTATTCTTTAAAATCAGCATCCTGACTTTCGGATTTAAAATATGCAGAAATTCTATCCTTGCACAAAATCAAACTAATATGATTCCCCGAATAAGGATTAAAAGTTTTAATTCTTACATATTTAATATTTGGACCTACCGCAAGAGCTGTATTTGATGGCAAAGTCCAAGGTGTGGTTGTCCAAGCTATTATGAACAGAGGAGTATCAATTCCTTTGAAAAACTTTTCCGATTTCTCGTTGCGGATAACTTTAAATAATGAAACTGCAGTAGTATCTTTAACATCGCGATAACAGCCAGGCTGATTAAGCTCGTGTGTGCTTAAACCAGTTCCAGCTGCTGGCGAGTATGGCTGAATGGTGTAACCTTTATACAATAATCCTTTGTCGTACATTATTTTTAGCAAATGCCAAACTGTTTCAATATAGCGGTTGTCGTAGGTAATGTATGGATTGTTCATATCAACCCAATATCCCATTTGTTCAGTTAGTTTTTCCCACTGATCGGTGTATTTCATTACTTCTGTTCGACAAGTGTTGTTATATTCCTTAACAGAGATTTTTTTGCCTATATCTTCTTTGGTTATACCCAGCGATTTTTCAACACTTAATTCAACAGGAAGACCGTGAGTGTCCCAACCTGCTTTTCGGTCGACACGATAGCCGCTAAGTGTTTTATAACGGCAAACCACATCCTTTATAGTTCTTGCCATAACATGATGAATCCCCGGAGTTCCATTTGCAGAGGGAGGACCTTCAAAAAACACAAATGGTTTATTGTCTTTTCTGGTATCAATACTTTTTGCAAATGTATTTTCCTTTTCCCACAATTTCTCTATTTCGGCATTTATTGCCGCTAAATCAAGTTGCTTATATTCAGCAAATTTCTTATTCATCACTTAGTTCATTAAAATAACCTGCAAATATATATGTATAAGCATTACTTTCCAAATTTTGATTTTTTGAGGAAAAAACCGAGCATAAATGGTCTGGCAACTTAAGATTAGTCTGAATTTAATCTGAATTTCAGCCGATTGGTTTAATCTCTAACAACAATAAACTTTGTTGATATAGTATTTTCTCTTGTGTTGGCAAAAACAAAATAAATCCCATTTTCAAATCCTGCAATATTTACACATTCTCCTTTTTTAACGACTTCTTTTTTTATTATTTGTCCTGCAATGTTGTAAATAGATATTTCACTATCTTCTTTTAAATCCATATAGAAATAATCTTTGCAGGGATTTGGGTAGATTGTAAAAACTTCATTCGAGATATTGTTTTCGCGCAAGATGGGATCTTCGATATAGTTTTTGGTGATGTCAAGTCCCGAGAACTGTGTACCTTGTATATTAATCAATTCTGTACGGTTATTTCCTAACAAAGATGACCTTACTATTAGTCCATTTTCTCTTTCAACCCAATAAATAAAACCATCTTCCAAATCTATTGTAATAACACCTATGACGCCGCTACAATCTATGATATCAGTAATATCATTACCTGTATAGTTTATTCTTTGTATTCCATCTATTGTCCTGTTATCGAAATATATATGCTGATGTTTGATATCAAGATAGATATCAAACACTTCAAATGCAGATGAATGAATCAAAGTGATTTCTGTTCCGTCTGTATTTGCCCTGTAAATTTTTCTATAAGTGTTATCAGTCCAGAAAAGAATATCTCGTGCAGTATCAACTGCAATACCTAAAACAAGCCCTGTTTCAGTAATAATTGTATCTCTTTCTGTACCGTCAATATTACATTTCTGTATGTTCCCTGTAAAATCTTCAGTAAAAAAGATTTTATTATTTTTCTCGTCAATTTCAATTAAGTCTATATGATTTGATGTGGTGAGAACAGTTGTTATTTCTGTACCATCAAAATTTGCACAACGAATTGAACAACCATCTCCTGCAGCCCAATAAATCTTATTGTTGTGCCGGTCAAGTCTAATTCTTCTGACCAATTGCTGACCGGTAATTAATACTTCGGCATCAGAACCATCAACATTAGCTTTATAAATATAACCATTAACATATTCTCCCCAGAACATGTAATCCTGAGAAAAAGAAAGAAAAGACAGAAAAACTAAACCGAATGCGAGAAAAATTTTCATTTACGGAAGCTTATTGATTAAGCTTTAAAGATACTAATTTAAAACTAAAAAAGCAAATAAATTATTAAATTTTCACTTTGTAGATAGTTTTAGTAATGCCTTTTTTAACTCCCATCTGAGTTTTTTAAAAGCAAATACATTAAGAAATTTTCTTTTTTCTGTTTTTTTTAGATAACTAATGATTTCAGAATATTCGTTTGTGAATGGCTTATTTTGAGAATCATCAGAAAGTTTAAAAATCGACCTGATCTGTTCATCGCCTAATATTAAAGAAAATCCGTGTTTCGTAAGAATCCTATTTAATGAGTTTAATGAAAAATGGTATGTGTGTGCATTTTGCAGATATTTCAGTAAGTTCATGTCGTAAGTACTGTGAATATATTTTATTCCTGGAACTTCAATATAGACAATACCTTCAGGGTTAAGATGTTTTTTAATAGTTTCCAATTCTTTATCTAGGTCTAAAATATGCTCCATCACGTGAGAATATATTATAATATCAGCTTTATAATCATTATTTAAATCTGATAAACTACCTCTCATTAGATTTAATCCGTATATCTCCTTCCCATAATTTAAGTATTCTTCTCCTAAATCCATTCCTGTAATCTTATACCCAGCATCTTTAAAAACTGACAAAATTCCTCCCGCTCCACAACCTATTTCGAGGATTTCAGCATCTTTTTTTACAATTAAATTATCTGTATGTATGTATGTATGTATGTATGTATGTATGTATTCTTTTCCCCCGAAATCTCTGATCATTAAAAAAGGCTTCGCAGGGTTCTTCGGTACCAACATAAAGTCGTCTGTATTCGGAATCATAAAACTCTGCATACGATTCTTGTGTCATTCGGGGTGAAGTATAAACAAATCCGCAATCACAACAAATCCGAGCCGTATATTTTAAACCATATCTATCTTTTTCAGCAAGTATTTCAGATAAACTGCTTTGGCAAGCTGGACAAACTACTTCTTCAAATTTATACTTACCTGAATTAACTTTTTTTTCAATCTCAGATTTTGCTTTCAGTTGAGTATTGTTCAGTTTTATTTCCGGTTTCCCGTCATTTTTATATCTGTTGCTTATCATAAAGAATGATTTTTCACAAATCTACAAAAAATCCCACACAATTGTGCAGGATTTTTAGTTAGTATATTCTTACTTCTAATCTTACATTCTAAGTTTTTTAAAATCTTCTCTCATTCTGTCAAGGTCATTAATCCAAGCTTCTATATCTTCTTCGTGTTCGAGTTCTTCGTTAAGTATCTGAACTGCCATTTGGTGTGTTGCATGGTCTTTTCCTGAAGTAAATTCCGCAATATCTTGATAACGTTGAATGGCACATCTTTCACCACGAAGATTTTGATTAAGTATTTCTTCTACATAAGGATCTATTGGCTCTTCATAATCACATTTAGCAAATTTTGTCCACTGATTCGGATTTAATAAAGGGGTTCCTCCCAATTGAATTATTCTTCCAACTACCAACACGGCATGGTTTAATTCCTGATTAGCATGTAATAATAATTCGGGCTCTATTTCGCTACGCATAGGACCTTCCATAACCCTTGCTCCTACCCAGTACTGATAATATGCCAACCATTCTTCTGCCAAAGCTTCGTTAAGCATTTGAATAAGTTTTCCAGTGTCTAAATTTGAAATTTTTACTGCATGTTTTCCCATAATTACTTATTTTAAGTTTATGCAAATTTAATAAAAAAATTAGGAATATTAAACAATGAAGTTTTTGGAGAAAAATTTGCCTATGGGTAGGGCATTTCTGCTGCTTTGCGAATTTTGCGTCGTGGTGAGTATCTCGAACCATGACAAAAACCATTTTGCAGAAAGTTCAATAATATGCTGACTGGTAAAAATGGAGACGTATGTACATACATAATTATGCCTGATAAATCAAGCATATTACGTAAAAGAATAAAAGATCTGATTATTTTAAAAAATCAGAAGAAACAGGATTACAACTAAATTAGTTGTTTCTTCCGTAACCGCTTCCGCCTCTTCTCTGTCCACCACCGGAGTTGCCACCATAGCTTCTGCTTCCGCCACCCGGTTTTCTTTCAGTTTTTTCCTGAGCTTCATTAACTACTATTGTGCGTCCTTCAAGTTCAGCACCATTCAATTCTTCAATAGCTTTCTTTGCTGCTGCTTCATCAGCCATTTCAACAAAACCAAAACCTTTGCTTCTGCCTGTCATTTTGTCTTTAATAACGCGTGCAGAACTAACTTCTCCGTATTCTTCGAAGAATCCTTGTAAATCGCTATCCTTAACTGAGTAAGGCAAGCTTCCGATAAAAATGTTCATTATAAAAATTTAAATTAAAATTAAGATACAAATGTAAACTATTTTATATTCCAAAACTATTTACCGTAAAATATTCTGAGAATTATTTCGATATATATCTATAATGCAGTAATAATGATACCAGAAGTTTATTTTTAAATGCAAAAACAATAGAAAAATTATTAATAAATTGACATTGGGTCCCAGAAATGAGAGTTGAAATCAATTATTTGATCGTTAATAACCTTAATCCCTTCGTCTTGGAGAAGTTTCTGCATTAATTCTACATTACCAAAATGATTTTTACCTGTTAATAAACCATTACGATTAACTACTCTATGGGCAGGAACTTCTGGGATTAGATTGTGTGAGTTGTTCATTGCCCAACCAACCATTCTTGCAGATTGAGGAGATCCAATACAACGTGCAATTGTTCCATAGGTAGTTACCTTACCATAAGGAATTTCTCTGACGACACTATAAACTCTGTCAAAAAAACTTTCTTCAATTTTGCTTTTCATCATCAATAGGAGGTTCTTTAAGTATTTTATTTTCCGGCAATAAAAAACTTAAGTATTTAATGGTTTTGCCTTCTTTGTTCCACATCCTTTCATAAAAAGTTTTAATTGCAAGAATATCAGTAAAATAATCAGAATTATACAGATCTTCAGTATCAGCAATTATTTTAAGGTCGTTTAGTAAAACCACCGCTTTTGTATAGTGGTACAAAACTTCATCATCAGTTTTTAAGTTTATTATACCATTGTTTTTTAAAATTCTCTGATATTTAGAAAGAAAAACCGATGAAGTAAGTCTTTTCCTGATACGTTTGCGGGGACTTAAATGCGGATCAGGAAATGTAATCCATATTTCAGAAACCTCATCTTTTCCAAAACAATAATCAATGTATTCAATAAATGTCCTGACAAAAGCTGTGTTTGGCAATTTACTGTTTAATGCTTCCGTAGCACCTTTCCACATTCTTGCTCCCTTTATATCAACCCCTATATAATTGAATTCCGGAATTTTTTTTGATAATTCAACAGTATATTCTCCTTTACCACAGCCAAGTTCTAGGATTATTGGATTTCCATTTTTAAAATACAGTTCATTCCATTTTGATTTAAACTCAAAGTCTGCAGGATTGGTAAAATTGAAAACAGGTTCGAAAAAATTAGGAAAAGTTTTATTCTGACTGAACTTAAGTAATTTCTTTTTCTTTGACATTACTATTTATTTTTCATCTTTTTTTTCAATTCTTAATCCCATATCCATAATACCAGGCAATGCATCAACCCTCATAGCTTGTTGATATTCAACAATATAATTACCTGCAATCGGAAATCTGACTCCCATTTTCCATGGTATTTGAATATCCCAGATATCTCCGCTACCATCACCGAGCCATTTGCCTTTTTCATCTGACAACACACATTCAACAGTATCTATGTTTGTCAACCCGTTTGGAGATGATGATTTGATAAACAACCACAAATTATTGTACGGATATATGGTCGCATGACGAACATTTATATAAACATTATGTAATGATGACGTATCTTGTATTTCAAATTCAAACCGTACTATGTTTTTGTTTTGCCAAACATAATCATCAATTTTTATGTATTCTTCATAAACCCGGTTTCTATCGCAAGAAGTGAATAATAAACCTGAGAATAAAACTATAAATAATATTTTACTGATTTTCATCTTGATTGTTTTTATTATGTCTGTTTTTCTTTTTTTTCTTTCTTTTCTTTTTTAATACATTTTCGCTATCAAATCTTGTCAAACTGTCTGAGTTTAACTCTTCTTTAAACGAAATATTTGCTCTTCCTCCAGTTTTTTCGTTTTCAAAAATATTATCAGGATAAATGCCTTTTTTGTTAAGCTCTATAATCTCTTTTACTTTCTCCGTAGATAATCCTCTGATAACCGGACAATCATTAATTTTAATCTCATAATACATAAGGCTTCTAAAAACATCATTTTTAATGTGAGTTGCTTCGCCTTGTTTTGTTATTATTACAGTTACATCTTCTGGGAAATTTTGTCTGGCTTCTAAATATAAAGGAAGTTCATAATTCAGGCAGCATTTTAATTTGCTGCATTGTCCTGCAAGTTTTTGAGGATTTAATGATAATTCCTGCAATCTTGCTGAATTTGTTGAAACTGAATTAAATTCAGTCATCCAAATTGTACAGCAAAGTTCTCTGCCGCAAGGTCCGATGCCTCCTATCCTACCGGCTTCCTGTCTTGCCCCGATTTGTTTCATCTCAATTCTTATCTTGAATTCCTCAGCCATTTTTTTGATTAGTTCCCTAAAATCAACCCTTTCTTCAGCTATATAATAAAAAATCGCTTTAGTTTTATCTCCCTGAAACTCTACATCACCTATTTTCATGGTTAAATTTAAAGCTCTGGCTATTTCGCGGGTTCTTAACATATACGAAACTTCAAGAGAGATTGCTTCACGCCATTTCTGTATATCTGTGGTTCTGGCTTTACGGTATATCTTTTTTAATTCACCATCCTTTTCCGTTTTGTATTTTTGCATCTGAAGCAAGGCTATTTTCCCTACGGCAGAAACAATTCCGATATCATGCCCCGGCGATGATTCCACTGCAACTATATCCCCCACTTCCAGACAAAGATCGGAGACATTTTCATAAATGCCTTTACGAGTATTTTTAAACCTTACTTCTATGTACTTGTTTTGACTAAGTGGATCATGAATATCCTTTAACCAATCAAAAACATCCAGTTTATTACAACAAAGATTTATATCTATATTACCCGTATTTTCATCTGCATCAATAGGGATACACCCTCTTTCGAACTTCCTTTCTGTCATTTCTTTAAAATTTTCATAATATTAAATGCGGTATCAGTAAATATTATTTTAGCATTTCCATTCCTTTCGATATGAAAATGGGCAAGATTAAATAATTCTGATAAGAATCCGACATTTTTTATATTTATAAACTTTGCAAAATTCTTTGCAAATTCTTCTTCTTCATGTGTCATAAAATTCAACTGGCTTAAGTTGAAGTTAAAAGCGAAGTTTTCTCTTAACAAAACACAACAGTAATGTAAAAATGATTTCTGCATTTCTCTTCCCGTTTTTGAAATGTCTTCCGCCCATTTCATTGCTTCGTTTACTTTTCTCGCATAACAAATTCGCATCAGGTTTATAAACTGCTCCAGATTGTATTTTGTTTCATCGCTTAATGAAATCTGCTCTTCTGCTTCGAGTAAACTGCCGTTACTGATTTTTACAATGTCATCCGCTCTCTCTGAACTAATATTATACTTGTTTATAATAACACTTTTTAAAGATTCGTCATCTATTCCCAGAATCTTGACAGGTTGAGTACGAGACCTTATTGTCTGTAAAATATTCTCACTATTGTCGCTTACAAGTATAAATAATGTGTTTTGAGGAGGTTCTTCCAATATTTTTAAAAGCTTATTTGCACACGAAATATTCATTTTTTCGGGAAGCCAGATTATCATATTTTTAAAATCTGATTCAAATGTTTTAAGATTTAGTTTTCTTAAAATTTCTGAAGATTCGTCCGAAAAAATTCCGCCTTGTTTGTTTTCGCTACCTAACTGAATCATCCACTCCCTAAACGAAAAATATGGATCTTCCAAAATAATTTCTCGCCATTGAGAAATATACGAATCGCTGATTGATTTTTTGCCAGTAGCTGAAACAACCGGAAAAACAAAATGCAAATCGGGATGAATTAGTTTTTCGTATTTCTTACATGAAGGGCACTCTCCACAACTATCATTGTTTGTTTTGTTCTCGCATGATAAAAATTGTGCAAAGGCAATTGCAAGAGACAGTTTCCCTGTTCCGGGAATACCATAAAACAAATACGAATGGCTTAAACGATTTGTAGTAAAACTCTGAACCAGTTTTTCTTTTATTTCATATTGTCCGATAACTTTTTCAAATTTCATAACGACAAATTTCCCTCGGTGCAAATTTAATAAAACTCTCGCATTTTCTTCTTAGTTTTTTTATTAACAAATATTTATATTTATATGTGTTATAAAATAGATTTAAAAAACTTGTTTTTTATTTTATTCATATTAAGTTTGTTAAGTAATAATTAATGTAATATTTATTAAATAAATGTCTGATTATGAATAATTTAGATAATTATAGCTTTAAAGACAAAAGGGTATTGTTAAGAGTAGATTATAACATCCCCATTACTAGTGACATTTTTCTAAATAAAGACTCATATACTCTGGACGATACCAGAATCAAAATGTCTTTACCGACAATTCAGAAATTATTATCTGAAGGGGCTTCAATAATAATGATTACACATTGGGGCAGACCTAAAGGAGAGCATTTAAAATCAAGGTCACTGGTTCATATATTACCATTAATCGAAAAACTTATCGGGAAACCTATTATTTTCTGTGATGATCCTCTTTCGGCAAAAACACTGGAGTTGGCGACAAATCTTAAAAGTGGGCAAATAATGCTTCTCGAAAATATTAGATTTTTTAAAGAAGAGCTGAATGCTGATGAAAAATTTGCAGAAAAACTGGCTGCACTAGGAGATTGTTATGTAAATGATGCATTTGGAACAGCACACAGAAATCATGCTTCCACTGTTACCTTGGCTAAGTTTTTTCCTTATGACAAGATGTTCGGATATGTGGTTGAAAGTGAAATGAAAAAACTGGACAAACTAATCAAAAGCTCGGAAAAACCATTTACTTTGTTAATAGGAGGCGATAAAGTTACCACAAAGATTCAAATTGTTGAGGCATTACTACCGAAAATTGACAACTTGCTCATCGGAGGCGGCATTGCTTTTACTTTTGCCAAAGCTTTAGGATATAAAGTAGGGAATTCACTGGTCGAAGAAACTTGTCTCGATACTGCAAAAAGGATTTTAAAAAACGCTTCAAATTTTAATGTGAAAATTCATTTGCCCGTAGATTGTATAATTGCTGACAAGGATGGTAACGAAGCAAATATTGAGCATTGCGATTTTACTGAAATCCCGGATGGCTGGAAAGCATTGGATATTGGAATAAAAACAATTGACATTTTTGCTGAAGTAATAGAAGAGTCTAAGACATTATTGTGGGATGGTCCGATGGGAATGTACGAACTATCTCATTTCTCTTATGGAACTTTAAAACTAGCACTTTCGACAGCACGTGCCACAGACAAAGGACTTTACTCTGTTGTTGGTGGTGGAGACACTATTGCCGCTTTAAATAAGTATAGTATGGCTCATAAAATCTCGTATTTAAGTTCTGCCGGAGGAGCCTTACTCGAATATATCGAAAAAAGAAATTTGCCTGCGATCAAGGCTATTAAACAATCATTCAGCGTTGATGATTATAACTTTTATGGTAAAAGAGTACTTATAAGAGTTGATTTCAATGTGCCTTTAGATAAAGAATTGAAAATCACTGATGACACAAGAATAAGAACAGCTATGCCAACCTGTAGGAAAATTATTTCTGATGGTGGTTCTATCATACTGATGACTCATTTGGGAAGACCCAAAGGAGCATACGATGAGAAATACTCTATTAAGCATATCGTCCCCTATTTGTCAAAAATACTTGAAACTGATGTAAAATTTGCACCGGACTGTATTGGAGCAGAAGCAAAAAAGATGGCAAAAAATCTTAAATCTGGAGAGGTCATGATACTTGAAAATTTGAGATTTAATCCTCTTGAAGAAAAAAATGATGAAAAGTTTGCAAAAGAACTGGCATCATTGGGTGATGTGTATATTATGAACGCTTTTGGTACGGCTCATCGTGCTCATGCCTCAACGTATATGATAGCTAAATTTTTCCCAGATGACAAAATGCTTGGTTATCTTGTAGAAAGTGAAGTTAATAATATAAATCGAGTATTATATAAGGGCGAAAAACCATTTACTGCAATTGTAGGAGGATCAAAGGTGTCTACTAAAATTGACATTATCCGCGCTTTGATGGAAAAAGTTGATAACCTTATTATTGGCGGTGGAATTGCATTTACTTTTATCAAAGCTATGGGAGGAAGTGTAGGAGATTCATTGGTTGAGGAAGACTATATCCCTGTTGCTACCGAAATAATGAAACAGGCTTTAAAAACCGATGTTAAATTATATTTACCAATAGATTGCATTATTGCAGATAAATTTGATAATGACGCAAAAATAAAACATTGTAAAATTAATGAAATTCCGGATGGCTGGAAAGGCCTCGATATTGGAATTAAAACTGCCGAAACATTTTCAAAAGTTATAGAAAAATCAAATACCCTATTGTGGAATGGACCTATGGGTGTTTTCGAAATGGATCACTTTTGCAATGGAACAATAAAAATTGCTTTGGCTGTGTCAAGATCAACAGATTTTGGTGCTTTCTCTCTAGTCGGTGGTGGAGATAGTATAGCTGCCCTTAATAAATATGGTATGGCTCATAAAATTAGCTATGTGTCAACTGCCGGAGGAGCTTTGCTAGAATATATTGAAGGAAAGGAATTGCCAAGTCTTAAGGCTATTAGAACAAAAATCTAAGCATTTTTGGTAAAAAAATAACCTGAATTATTACATGCGTATTTATACGTATTTATACGTAAATCATATTTTATCATATTTAAATTCATGTTTTTTTGTTCATTGGATTAACATTATTTTTACTTTTGCTGACATTAATCATAATTTTTTCATACTATGAGAAAATTTTTACTTTTTTTAATTGCCGTCTTTTTTCTTCATTTAGGCATTAACGCTCAAACAGTACTTTTATCTGGAAAAGTCATTGATAAGTCAAACAAAGAGGCTTTGTACGGAGTTAATATTATTATTGACAATGTTAATGGTCTGAACCCTACGAAATCTCAATTGGGAACTACAACTGACTTTGATGGTGTGTATAAAGTCGCTTTATATCCAGGCACATATAAAGTAAAATTTGTGTATATCGGCTATGAAGAAATCGAAGAACAAGTTGATCTAATTGTTGGTAAACCAGTTGTGATAGACATTATGCTTGAGCAAAAGGCCGAAATCATCGAAGAGGTTGTTGTTAGTGCTGGTAAATATGAACAAAAGTTATCGGAAGTTACTGTCTCTATGGAAGTAATTAAACCTAGCACTATCGAAAACACTAACTCTTATGATATTTCGGAAGCTATTAACCAAGTTCCCGGAGTGGACATTAGCGACAAACAGCCTAGTATTCGTTCAAGTACAGGTTGGAGTTATGGTGCAGGTAGCAGGGTGATTATCCTCATGGATGATCTGCCAATCATGTCAGCAGATGCTGCAGATGTTAAGTGGAATTATATTCCTATTGAAAACATTTCTCAGGTTGAGGTCGTAAAAGGTGCCAGTTCGGCTATGTTCGGGTCAAGTGCATTAGGCGGTGTTATTAATGTTCGCTCGGCTTATCCTACCGACAAGCCGGTTACAAAAGTATCCTATTTTGACGGCGTTTATGGGAATCCAAAAGATGATAGTTATAACTGGTGGGGAAAGGAGTTCTTTACAGGAACAAACAGTAAGTTTAATGTTCTCTTAAGAGATGAGGTGTTTTATTTTGTAAGACAGCCTATGTATTCGGGTATAAGCTTTTCTCATAGCCAAAAATTTGATAACCTTGATGTTTCTTTAGGCGGAAATCATTTTATAGATGAAGGCTTCCGTGAGTTTGAGTATGAAAAAAGAAGCCGCTTTAATGCAAATATAAGATATAGAAGTAAAAAAATCCAGGGGCTTGCAGTTGGACTTAACTCTAACTTTATGGCTATTGACATGAGTGACTTTTTTATGTGGAAATCAGATACTACTCCTTATCTTGCAAATACATCATTTGGGGCAGTTATTCCAACTGAAGGTTATAGAATGAATATTGACCCCTTTATATATTATTATAAACCTAACGGTTCGAGATACAGTATCAGAACAAGATATTTCAGAACAGAAAATGTAATGCCGACAGATACCGCCAAAAACAGTATAGGCAATACGTTTTACGCAGAATATCAGTATCAGACAGTATGGGCAGAAAAGTGGAATTTTACTGCAGGTTTTGTCAATTCATACTCAACAGTTGAAGCGAATCTTTTCGGTAATCACAAGAGCAATAATTTCTCAGGTTATAGCCAGGTTGATGCAAAATTCGGCAGATTAAATGCTTCGGTAGGAATCAGAGGCGAATACTTTGTGTTGGATTCTACTCAAACTGAATCGGCATTTGATATAAATATCGGCGAATCCCGTATCGAAATTCCTATCAGACCTGTTTTCAGGACAGGATTAAATTATTCCATTACCGATCAGACTTTCTTACGTGCATCATTTGGACAAGGATATCGATTTCCTTCCATTGCCGAGAAATACACTGCTGCAGCTTTAGGGATGGTTAATATTTTACCTAATCCGAGACTGCTGCCCGAAAGTGGTTGGAGTGCCGAAATTGGGGTAAAACAAGGGTTTAAACTTGGAAAATGGCGTGGATTTGCCGATTTGGCATTATATAGACAAAATATTGATAAAATGATGGAGTTTACTTTTGGAGTGTTTAATGCACTGACTTATGAGCTCTGGCAAGATACAGATACTGTTCCTCCTACCTTGGGATTTCAATCTCAAAACATCGGAGATGTCAAAATTAACGGTATAGACGCCTCTGCAACAATAACCGGTAAGGTCCGTAATTGCCTTATTACTTCAATTATTGGTTATTCATATAATAATCCTATGTTTAGAGAAATGGTTGATACCACAACGTCAAGTTTGTTACCAACTTTAAAATACAGAAATAAACATACAATTAAAGGAGATGTAAACTTCGAAACCAAACGCTTAACATTTGGAATAAATGTTATTTGGAGATCCAAAATGGATAATGTTGACAGATTGTTCTGCGACGAAAGACCAGAAGAAACTGTGAATCCAGTTACATATAATTCTTACAAATTATTTAGTAGTTTTATTTTACCCGGTTATTGGGATTACAGACTTAACAATGCTGACGAACAATATTTTAATATTGATCTAAGATGTGGATTTAAATTCAGCGAGTCTCTTCGAGCATCATTCATTGTTAAGAATGTGTTTAATCAGGTATATGTAGGACGCCCCGGAGATATGCATGCTCCTCGTAGATTTGAAGTAGTTTTAAGTGCTGATTTTTAATATGTTTAACCAAAATTTATTTATATGAAAAAATTGTACGTTTTATTAAGTGTTATAATGATGTTCTCATTGACATCAATTGCTCAGATTTGTTCTCCATCATGTACTCCAGACCCAACATGTCAGGATTTACTTATGCCAGGTGAAATTTGCCCTTTAGTTTTACCAACTGCTATGGCAAATGTTTATTACGATGAAACAGTAACTGTAATTCCTCCTGAAACATTTGAAATTGCTGGCATTGAGAGTAATATTTATCAGATTCGCATTGATGCTGTTAATGGATTGCCAGAGGGAATGAGCTGGTGCAAAAGTCAAGAAATGTTCATTGTTACGGATCCCGCAACCAGATACTGTTGCCAGTTAACTGGAACCCCAACTGTTCCTGGAGAATATCAGCTTACATTGCTGATTACTCCGTATGCTAATTGGTTTGGAAGTCCACAAGAACTTCCTCAACAAACTGACGACACATCTTTGATGATTATTGTTATTCCTGCTGTTGATGCTCCAGTGGCCGCATTTAGTTCAAGCACACAAGAAATCGCAACTAATAACAACGTTACTTTCACTGACTTAAGCACTAACTCTCCTGACGAATGGTTATGGTCATTTGAAGGCGGAACACCTCCAAGCAGCACAGAGCAAAATCCAACTGTCATGTGGACTACTGAAGGAAATTTTGACGTAAGTCTTAAGGCAACAAACGCAGGTGGCGAAAATACACTGACGATGACAGACTATATGACTATTTCTAATGGATCAGGAATTACAGACGAAATCAATGGCAAGGTAAAAATATATCCAAATCCAGCAAGCTTTGAGATTGTTGTTGAAGGAAAAGACATTGAATCTATTACTATTGTTGACATTCTTGGAAAAATCGTTTATACTTCTGATGCAAAATCAGAAAAAGAAGTAATAAACATAAGCAATTTGAATAAGGCTAGTTATTTTGTAAAAGTTAAAACCTCAACAAATGAAATAACTAAGTCTATTACTATCAAATAAACAATTATATATTGTACAATAAAAAAGCCCTGATTTGCTCGAGGGCTTTTTTTTATGATTATTCTAGTTTACTTGAAGTGCTTAGTCAAAAAAAATCTATTTTGTGCAGATTAATTAAAAACCTAACTACCGATTAGCTCTTATTAATAAATAATCACTCCCCAATTACTTTCCTTTTAATGACCTAATATAATTGACAACATTCCATCTGTCAGTTTCGTCAGGAACTGCTTTTGTAAAATTATGCCATGGGTTACGACCTACGAATGATTGGTAATATATCTCACCATCGGTAAATTTAGCATGAAAATCTGCACTTGACAAATCAAACAAATCTATTCCTTTTGCTATTTTTGCTTTACCTGTGGTTCCATGACAACTTGCACAAGCCATATCGAATAATTCTTTTCCTTCTGCTAAACTAGTTTTGCTAACAGCAACCTTGTTTTTCATTGTCTTATAATTTGCTGGAACCTGCCAAGGGTCTTTAATTAGTTTCATTGCGGTTAATCCCCCTGCAAGTACAAGTGCCGAAACAGCAAAAAATAAATAATCCTTTCTTCTCATTTTGTCCGAATTTTAAAATTTTACGACCACGTTAAATCCAAGCATTATGCCAGATTTCTGTGTAAAGTCGAAATTATTCATAATTAAATTATTCTGAGGGATAATTCCCCTGTATGATGACGCAAACATCTGAAACGAATGTGTCAGAGTTGTTATCTCGAATCCTAGTGCCAGACCGGGTTTTGCCTTAATGGGTTTTGGGTGCTCGCTGTGGCTTCCGTGTCCATTACCCCCTTTTCCCCCAATTGCAAATGGCTGCTCGTATTGTGCAACAATATTGAATTTCCCACCAATCTTGTAACGTGCACTAAAAGAAAGTCCAATCGCATCATTAAAATATTTAGGATAATAGGATATTGTCTCCGAAACAGAATCTTCGGTTTCAACCCTTGTGCTTTCTACTTTATTAATATGGGCGTATCCAGCACCAATCATTGTTGTAAAATTCGGATTCCACTTTCGCGAAATAATTAGTTGAGTATAATACGACATCCGGTTTGTAAAACTATAATCTAAACCAAAGTATTCCTTCTCCCTAGTGTTTATACATGCACTTGCATAAATTGCTGCTGAAACAGGAAATACTCCATCTCTCGACTGGTTTAAAAATCTATATTTAATAAGAAATTGCTGCATTTTTTTATCCTTCTCGCTTCCAAATCCAAGCATAAGATTTTCAGTAATCCCATAATTAAGTCCAAGTCTGATATTTGAGGCTCCGTAAAAGCCAAACAGATCATTTATACCAATATCAACCGCAGTAAACCTATGATGTATTTCTAGTTCTAGATGATTTTTTACTGTTGTATAAGTAGTTTGCTGATCTATAAATGTACCGGTGTGCCATGGACCAATTACCGGTTTACGAACAGTCGCTTCAACAATAGTACTATCCTCCTGTGCATAGATTATTGACGAACTTATCAGGAATAAAATGTATATCAGGTTTTTCATAATCTCCATTCTCTAGTTATCAAGAGCACCTTGCTCAATCCATTCAACAATTAATACATGTTGTTCACTTGTAAGGTAATCATCAGCATGTCCTGGATCTGGCAAATTAAATAATGTGCTTCTTTCCGGATCTATTAAATTGAGATAATTTCCATTTATAAGATTATGGTACAATTCTGGAGATTCCAAATCAGGCTCGGTACCGGCAAAATGGCAAGAGCCACAGTTGTTTTGTAATAATGGAAGAATTTCTTCGCCAAAATATACTGTGTCGATTGGATTTAATATCGTGTCCTTTATAAATGTGCCTTCATCATTAAAATGAATATATGAACTTTCACAGCTATTGAGTGCAAAAACACTGATAACGACCACGATAAATAAAAATCGTTTTTTCATAAAAAATGAGATAATAAAATGCAATTTATAACATTTAATAAAAGATTTGCAAAGCAACCTAATTTATTATACAACGTCGTAGATTTGTACATTTAATAAACCTAATATGACCACAAAATTACTTTTTTTATCTATTTCGCTTCTTATTTTTATGGATTTATTTTCACAGGAATGGACAGTAATCGAAATTGGCACTTGTCCGAACGATAAAGCTTATGGAATTTGTCTTGGTGATGGACACAACGACGGTATAAACCGTATTTATGCGAGTACACGAGGAGAAGCAACAGATGGTGCTATATACGAATGGACATGGAATGGTTCAGCTTGGCAAATGACAGCTACGGTTGGAATCGGGCTTAGAAATCTTGTTACGATCACCCTTGGTGATGCTCGAAACGATGGAGTTACTCGATTGTATGCAGTTGAATGGGGCGGTACATCAAGCAATATTTATGAATACACATGGAGTGGTTCAGCATGGAATAGAGTTACTTTGGCTAGCCCAACGAAACCAATGCTTTCGGTTGTTGTCGGAGATGCACGTGGCGATGGTATAAATCGCTTGTATGTTGGCGGATGGATAATTCAAAGAGAGTATTCTTGGAATGGTAGTTCGTGGGTTTCAACTGATATAAGTACTGCACACGGAACAGAAGGACCGGTATTTTTTGGTGTTGGCAGAAATGATGGTAAAACCCGCTACTATACATCAGGAGATCACGTTAAAGAGTTTTCGTGGAACGGAACTGCTTGGGCAGACTCTTCATCAGTTTCAACATCTCTTGGTTGGCCAGAAACTGTTATGGTAACTGATGGACGAAACGATGGAGTTCAAAGAGTTTACACACAGGACAACAGCGGTACTCACGAAATAACACGTAGTGGCGCATCTTGGGTTATTAATACCATCGAGGCTCAGAGTGGTAGATCATTTCTATTTTCTGCGAAGACCAAAAGCGATGGTAAAAATTACATTTATAGTACCGATATAGGTTCACCATTTAGAGAATATAAGTACAACTCTGGAACAGGTTTATACGAATACACAACGATTGATGCTGCAACCGGAGCCACAGCTCTAGTTGATGCCGGAGCCGGACGTAATGATAATGTGGTACGCATTTATACTCCCGGCTATGTCAGTGGTATAATTTATGAAATAACAAACACTAGTCCGTTTACCCTTAGTGTACCACCGGTAATTACAGGAGATAACATGCTTTGTCCCGATGGTTCTGGAGAACTTAGCACTGGTTTGTTTGATACTTACCAATGGTTTCGCAGATATTTTGGTTCTTTCGACACAGAAGCAATTACAGATGCAACAGGTCAAAGTCTAAGTATGGGATTTTACGATTATGCGGCATCTTATATCAGTGTTAAGGCAGGATTATCGGGACACTATTATATGTCGGCTGAGTTTTATGTTGATGGTTATGCATTTGCATCTCCCACAGTAGAAAGTACAGGTGAATATACTGTTGGTGGTAGTGGCGAATTTATCTTGTGCACCGGTGACGAAATGTATTTCACTCTAAATAGTCCATATACCACCAATATAGTCTGGTACAAAGATGGCAATCCTTTACCCGGGCAAACGGGGCAAACGCTAACGGTTACTGAACCTGGAATCTATTATGTAGAAGGGGCTCCTGCCGAATGTCCAACTTTTATACAAGGACCGGGTGTAAATCTCGAAGTTGTTCCATGTGATCCTAGCGGTATTTTAGGAAATGAAAATATTACTAAAACAAGGTTATACCCAAATCCCGCAAATAATTATACAAGAATCTTTCCGGGAGTAAAATATGCCAGAGCTTCATACAAAATGGTAGTGTTTAAAAAAGTGTGTATTTGAGCTTTTAAAATCGACAATAAATTTTCTTTCAAAGGAAGCCTAATAAAAAAATTAGGACTTTCCTTATCAAGATGTGTCATT
>Ga0116157_10000635_pt1 | contig 35990 bp, 30 predicted proteins | sample AD_UKC048_MetaG_FD_89882 | JGI IMG/M metagenome (GOLD analysis project Ga0116157, IMG submission 89882) | Active sludge microbial communities of municipal wastewater-treating anaerobic digesters from USA - AD_UKC048_MetaG | ecosystem: Engineered > Bioreactor > Anaerobic > Digestate | place: USA... | reverse complement strand
TGTATGTTAGGTGAAGGCGCCATGTCGAACTGGAGTGTGAACTATATGGAAAATATTACGCATGCCACTCGATCACTTGCACCCATAGGACTTTCAGCTTTTGCTGCAGCAATGACCATCGGAAGAATTTTTGGTGATCGCATCCGATTAAAATTGGGAGACCGGAAAATGATTATCGTGGGCGGTGTTGTAGCGTTCATTGGATTATCAACAGCACTTTTATTCCCTCAACCCTACATTTCAATCCTTGGTTTTTTTCTGGTCGGGTTGGGTTTATCATCCATCGTTCCGATAGCGTATAGTATTTCGGGCAATGTAAAAAATTTACCATCTGGTGTGGGCTTAGCAATGGTAACCACTGTTGGCTATTCAGGATTTTTTGTTGGCCCACCCATTATTGGTTTTTTGGCTGACTGGCAAAATTTACAGTTTGCATTGGGAGTTGTTCTTCTCCTATTTGTTACTATGACGACTTTAGGAATTCGATATAAACCAAAAACTGATGGACATTAAACTGGAAGAGATTGGAAACAAGGGTTCATTCTTCATAGGAGAAAATAAAAAACGCTTAGCCGAAATGACCTTTAGCAAAGCAGGCGAAACAAGAATCATCATCGATCATACAGAGGTAAGTGATCTACTTCGGGGAAAAGGAGCTGGCAAACAATTAGTTCACGCAGCTGTCGAATACGCACGAGAAAAGAATATAAAAATTCTACCGCTTTGTCCTTTTGCTAAATCAGTCTTCGATAAGGTAAAAGAATTTCAGGATGTACTTGACTGATAATAAACTCCTCTATTATTCCAAATGAATACTTTCCAATGCAAATGAAAATTCATTTTTAATATCCACTTCATCAATTCCGGGTCCAACTGAAATCTGAATAGTTTCAGCATCCTTCATATTCAATGGATTAGAAGATGGTGCTCCCTCAAAATAATACTTTAAAAAACCGGGGTACGGTCTTGGAAGCGTTACCAATTTAACGGGTTTTAAATCAGAAATATTTAGAGTATAATTTTTAGTTGCTTCTTCATTTATGGTAATCAATCCTCCATAGGTATCTCCATTCTTCATTACTAAAGCAATTTGAATCGGAAATGGTTTTTCGTTTATTGATGATGCCTTCACAACAAGTTTTGTAAAACGATTCAATTCAGTAGCTCTTCCCTTGATTTTTGCAGAAAAATTATAGCGCATTGAAAAGTCAGCAATCTGAGGCCCGTTCAGATTTTCTGAATCTACAGTGACAAGGCCCGGCACTTTTATTACCATCAAAGCAGTGTTGGGCTCATTACCGGGTAAGAGCGTTGATCCTCTCCTCCACTCTCTCGATGTCTCATCTGAATCTGTAAAAGCATCGAATAAGTACAGTCTATTCTTTTTCGAAACTACAGCAACCTTATACGACTTGTTATCTGGTGTGTCCCATTTTGAAATTGATCCAACCACACCTGATGGATAGGCTTGTGTTACTCCGTTTTGCTTAACACGAATAGAATAATTTATATAACCGTGTTGAATATCAGTAGACGGAATTGTGACTTCATAATCATACGCTGTTGATGGATTCATATCGATCACTTTGTTTCCGGTTGATGAGTTGATGTGCAATTGAACCGACTCCGGTTTTTCTTTCGTAACAACCGATACCTTGATTTTCAAATCAATATTTTCTGTGATTTCATTAAAGGGTGTATGAAGTACATATGCTTTTTCTACAGATGATTTGGGTGCGGAGAATTCATCCATTCTGATATTTCCCAATTTGTCTTTGCCAGTTACTTTGGTCGTTACTCCATTTTTCACCAACAAATAAACACCAGGACGAACTTGAAACGTATTATCTGAATTTTTAAAGTCCACAAAATCACCAGCAAGAGTTGATACCTTAAATTGATTACCCAAATCAGGAAGGGAGATTTGCATTGGCCATGTTCTCCAATTAATTACGGCAACCTCCTTCTTCAAATTATTTCGTCCGAAAATATTATCAACCCAAATAGCATCGGGCATTACTTCCAATCTCCAGACACCTGGCTCTACCTTATCTAGAAAGTATGCGCCTTTGCCTTCGTATTTTACAAGCGATGAATTTCCAAGACCGCTGATCGATTCCAATGTTTCGGGCTTGGTTGGGTTCGTTACAGTAGTGTTGGTATAAATGAATTTCTTATCCGTCACCATTTCAGCAAGGTCATCTTCATAACTTAGATGAAAGGCATCGAATGTGGCATTGTCTGGATAGTGACCAAAGTTTTTATACATCGGCACTTGATGGAAAACTTCAGATGCCAGTTTTAAGCTCAATGCTTTTTGTGGAGCATACGCCAAATTCATATAATGAGTATTGTACTCTGTATTCGCATAAGCTATAAAGGTAGGATCGTACGCAAAGTGGGTTGCCCATTGTATTCCAGCTTCTCTGAAACTTCTTGCCATGGCTGGATAGATATACGACCTGCCGATGTCGGCTGCATCAAATTCATACACTACTTTTGCGGATGATTTAAATTTTGGATCGGATGCAAAAGGAATGGTGTATTGATCAACGTTAGGTAAAAAATTTCCACGCAACTCATGCTGCGCACCCAACCCAGTAGGATACCATTGAAAGGTTCCTCCTTGTATGTCAGCATTGAAATACGCTTTACTTAGATGGATGCTGTGACTGATGTTATAAAAGATAGGTTTCTTACATCCTGTCTTTCGCATGGACTTCACCATTCGATTTATAAAGGTAGTGACTTCTTCCTGTGTGCCTCGATGATGTGGTTCGTTACTCACTTCAAAGGCAACAATATCCGGATCATTTTTATACGCCACCTTTGTATAGGTATTGACATGATTCAGAAATTGGAATAGGTAATTCTCCTGCGCTTTGATCGCATCTTCATTTGTTAAACAAGCATCCTTTCCATACTTGTGCGAAAATCCCGGTGTGCTTTCATCCCTATCGGGATATCCATTTCCCCAAAATGCAATGGGAGTAAGCAATACCTTTATTCCCCGCTCTTTCATCTTCATTAACATGTAATCAAAAAGCCGGAAGTGTTCATTGTCAATCAAATTACCTAGTGAATCACTGATCTCAGTATCCCACACATGTACTCTGAATGCATCAAAACCCAATCGCGAAAAATGATACACATCATTATCAATTACTTTTTCAAGATCAACACCCAGTATCTTTGCGGAGCGAAATGCGTGTGCAAATGGAGCGGTGTAATTCACACCAAATCCCTGCACTTCCTTTTTCGTAGTGCCCCAGCGCATAACACCATTTTTATCTACATATACATCTGCTGTCTTTTGCGCTTGAGCGGATAAGGCACAAACAATTGATAATACAATCGGAAAGAAAATATTCTTAGTCATGGCTTCTTAAAATGATTAATGCGTTGAACGATTGTTCTCTGAAATTCAGATTTGGTTTAAGGTAGCGATTACCTTAGAAATCAGCTTTCATATATTCTATTCCTTTGATTTTATTTCCATCAAAATCAAAGAAGGCACAGTTTTCCCAGGTAGACCCGGTTCCCCACAAATCTTTCAGGTTTGAAGTAATCCACGCAGGCTCCCAATACACCACGCCTATTCCTCCACCATCTTTCACTTCGGTTGTTAACTTCTTCATAAAATCATACTGACCTTGAACAGTGAAAGGGAAACCAGAAACCGGTGTCTGAGGACCAAATTGATTATTATAACTATCATCGCCTGCTGTCGTCCAGGGATATGCCGTTTCTAAAATGATCACATCTTTTAAGTACCTCGATTTAAAACCAGAAACAGAAGTTGAAATATCATTGATGCCAACAGTAGTATGCCACAACGGATAATATGAAAACCCAACCATATCAAAATCAGTTACTGATCCCTGACTTAAAATATTATCAAACCACCACTGTACATTTTTAGGATCAGCAACATGTAGAATAATTTTTGTTTTGATTGTTGTGGTTGCTGTGATGTCGCGCACTGCTTTAATTCCCGCATTCAAAACAGCGCCCATATTAGACCACGAGCCATCACACACATTGCAAGTAGGGAACCCTGTGGGTGCTTCTGAGAAGAACATTCCGCAATTCGTTTCATTTCCAATTTGAACCAGTTCAGGTAGCAGCCCTTTTGAATTAAGGTATTGCAATGTTTTAAAGGTATAGTTGTAAACCGAGTCTTTTAATACCGTTATACTTTTGATTTCTTCCCATGCTGCAGGAATGTATTGTTTGCCTGGATCGGCCCACTCATCTGAGTAATGAAAATCCAACAACACTTTCATGCCTTGTGCTTTGGCAAGTGTAATTGATTTCTCCACATCCTTTAAGTCATTATAAAGTTGTGATCCGGCAGGATCATACACTTCTTTTGTCCATGCTGGATTATGCCAAAGGCGCAAACGCACCAGGTTATTTCCATTCTCTTTAAATATCTGATACGGATCTTTTACAATGTTCAAATCTTTATACACACCATCATGATTTAAAATCTGATTAACATACGAAAGGTCTGATCCAAAGTAAAAATCACCCGGTATCGGAGGCTCCACAATCGGATCAGGTTCATTACTTCCACACGACATTAAAGAAAGTATAAACCAAAAGAATAGACTTGTTATCACGGTCTTCAAATTGAAAAATATATTAGTAAAACAATTTATGAAACGACAAACTTACAGCTTCTCTCCCAAATTAACGCCCTGCATTTCTTCTTGCTTATTAAACGGTTGATTATACAATCGCTTACCGGTAGCTTTAAAGATAGCGTTTGCAATGGCGCCTCCTGTTGGTGGAAGAGCTGGCTCACCTAACCCGGTAGGATCAATGCCATTATTTACAAAATGAACTTCCACTTCGGGCACTTCTTTGAATCGGATCAATCGGTAATTGTTGTAATTTTTTTGTTCAACCGCTCCATCTTTAAATGTAAGATTACCAAAAAGCGCATGGCCCATGCCATCTACAATTCCTCCCTTCACTTGTTGGTACGCACCACTTAAGTTTATCACAATTCCACAATCTGCAGCTGCATAAATTTTCTGAATCATCGGCTTGCCATTCTTCATCGCTACTTCTGCTACTTGTGCAACATATGAGCGATGCGAGAAGTAAACGGAGAATCCCTGGTGAACTTTTTTATTCTTACCCCAGTTGGATTTTTCTTTCGCCAATTCGATTACGCTTTTCATTCGATCAATATCGTATTTGATAGCGCCAACCGGATTCTTTTTAGCTCGCTCTAAAAGATTCAGCCTGAATTGAATTGGATCTTGCTTAGCCTCAACTGCTACCTCATCCAGAAATGCTTGTTCTGCATACGCGAGGAAATTAGTAATGGGTGCGCGCCAGGCTCCTGTAGTGATGGGTGATTTATGTTCGATGGAATCGATCAATAGATTATCTACCGCTCCTGATGGAAAATTATCTTCACGTGTTGGATTGCCTGCATTCATCCCTACTCCTCGTAATTTATAGCCAATCATATTTCCTCCAGCATCTAACGCAGCTTCAAAACGATAACGCACAGCAGGTCGATAACTTCCGCCAGTCATATCATCCTCACGAGTCCAGATTACTTTTACAGGCGCTTTAATTAAACTCGAAAGTTCGGCTGCTTCTAATACGTAATCTGATTTTAGTCTGCGACCGAATCCACCACCCAGGCGCGTGAGTTCAAGCGTGATTTTTTCTGGAGCAATACCTAACAGCTTCGCTGTTTCATTACGCGATATATCAGGTAATTGACAAGGTCCTACTAACTCTACTCCGTCTTCACGCACATGTGCAAAGAAGTTCATGGGTTCCATCGGACTATGCGAAAGAAACGGACATTGGTATTCGCGTGAAATAACTTTTGCTGCTGATTTAAATGCAGCATCAACATCGCCATCTTTTCTTCTTACGGTTGCTTCATTGCTATTGAGCAGTTCCTTAAAAATTTGGTCGTGGTCTGATGTGCTTTCTATGTTACCTTCTTTTTCGTATTCAACCTTCAATACCTTACGCGCCTTGTTAATTTGCCAGGTAGATTTTCCAACGATGGCAACATTGTTTTTAAATGTAACAACATCCACAACTCCACTCATCGCTTTCGCAGCAGTTGAATCAACCGATTTGATTTTTGTTCCAAAAGCCGGAGGTCGTTGAATCATAGCGAACAACATACCTTCACGATAAAAATCTAATCCATAGAGTGGCTTACCCGTAATCATTTCAAGGTTGTCAACATTATGAACTGCTGTACCGATCAGTTTAAAATCTTTTTTGTCTTTGAGTTTTACATCGGCAGGCACTGCAATAGAAGAAGCTTCTGTTGCCAACTCGCCATAGGTAAGTTTCTTTCCACTCGCAACATCAATCACAAAACTATTCTCTGCTTTTAATGAAGCCGCTGAAACGTTCCAGCGTTTAGCAGCTGCTTCCACTAACATCTGTTTCGCGGTAGCACCTGCTTTGCGTAAACGTTCCCATGAATGTGGGATGGCTCCGCTACCTCCAGTGAGTTGGCGTTCAAATTTTTTAGTATCTAAGGCTGCTTGAATTACTTTCACATTCTTCCAATCGGCTTCAAGCTCTTCGGCTACGATCATTGGAAAAGAAGTCTTGATGTTTTGGCCTAATTCAGGATTGGGTGAAAAGATGGTAATGATATTATCGGACGAGATAGAGAGGTAGCTATTAAAGTTTGCATCATCAACCGGTAATGAAGCCGTCTTTAGTACTTTCATTGACGAAGCTTCAGCGTTACTCCAATGAAATCCCAATATCAATCCACCCGTGGCTGTTGTAGCCATCTTCAAAAAATCACGTCTGTTTGTTTTTAATAGTGTTGACATGGCAGTGATTGATTAGTGTTTAGAAGATGCGAGTGTAATAGCTTCATGAATGCGATGATAGGTACCACATCGGCAAATGTTACCATTCATTGCAGTATCGATCTGATCTTTTGTGGGCTTTGGATTCTTTGCCAGCAAAGCTGCAGCTGACATGATTTGCCCCGCCTGACAATAACCACATTGTGGAACATCAACTTCACTCCACGCTTGCTGAACGGGATGATCACCCTTTTCAGAAAGGCCTTCAATGGTCGTAACTTTTCCAACACCGATTGCCGAAACCGGTACCGAACAAGAACGTATGGCATTTCCATTTAGATGAACGGTACACGCGCCACACTGGGCAATACCACATCCATACTTTGTTCCGACTAAACCAAGATGATCGCGCAAAACCCACAACAATGGAGTATCTGCGTCTACATCCGCAGTAAGGGACTTACCGTTAATTTGTAATGTATAGCTAGCCATTTTCTAAGGGATTTATTTTTTAGATATCAAAATACCGAATGAATCGAACTATTAATCTACTAAATAGAATCCTGTCAACGAACTGCTTTTTGATAAGCGGAAGAAATAGTGGTGACTTAAGCCTATCGGTCGGATTTCTTAAAATATACCTTAAAGGTAGTTCCTTCATCCACTATACTTTCCAATTCAATCCTTCCTCCAAAAACAATAATTTGAGTTTTAATTAAGTATAACCCCAATCCTTTGCCCTCCACATGGTTATGGAACTGCTTCAGTAATCATACCCGTTAGCCAAATGCTTATCGTTTTACTTTCAATCTCCAATACAAATAAACAACGATCACATTTTCCAAAACCAGAATCCAAAGTAATGGATTCGTAAAAAATGTTCGGTAGCTACTGGCATTGTACGGAATTTCCACAACCGGTACGGTTATAAATGCATCCAAAAGCAAAGCAGTGGAAACCATCACTAAACCTAATTTGAATCCATTAACATTGCTTACATTTCTATAATATAGAGCAGCACCAAATAAAGACATTGGAATGATGAGTATCCCAATTAAAAATTCTTGTTGAATTTCGGAGTCTTTAATTCCAGGTATAAAACTTAGTAAGGTGAATACAATAAGGACAAGTATCCATACAATACTTCCAGATAAAATAGCGCTTCGTATTTTCATTTTTTTATTTCTTTAATGATTAACTTCTCAATTAGCAGAATTCCATACTCCGGTGACAACAGTCTCCCTTACGTATTCAGTAAAATCTTTCGGTTTCCTTCCAAGTACTTTTTCGATGTCGTTAGTTATACTGGAATTTCTGCCATCTAATACTTGTGTGAAAAGATATTCAGCCAACCAAATGTGATCTTCTGGCACCTGATAATTTCGAAGCATGGTGGTATATTCCAAAATGGTGATCGATTGAAACGCAATGTCTCGCCCGATATGATTTGAAATTTCAGCCACCGCGTGTTTAAAGGTTAAGAGCCGTGGACCCGTTAATTCATATATTTTTCCAACGTGCTCATCGTTTAGTAGCGATTCAACAACAACCTCTGCAATATCACCTGCATCAACAAATGGCTCGAGTGTTTCTCCTTGTGGTAACGCAACATGGCCAACTTGAAGAGGCTCCAGAAAAATACTCTCACTGAAATTCTGATTGAACCAACTCGCTCGTACAATGGTCCAATTTACACCTGAACCCATTACTACTTGCTCGCAAGCCTGAGCTTCCTTTTCTCCTCTTCCGGAAAGTAGAATCATTTTTTTAATGCCTGATCTCACCGCCAGCAATGTAAATTCTTCAATCGTTTTAAGAGCAGCTGGAACAGCAAGATCAGGCTGAAAAGTGATGTAAACCGAATCAATTCCTTTTAATGCGCCATCCCAGGTTTTTTCATTTTCCCAATCAAAAGAGGGATCTTCACTTCTTGATCCTATACGAACAACTTTACCTAGATCCGTTAGTTTGCTCGCTACTCTACGGCCGGTTTTACCTTTACCTCCCAGTACTAAAATCTTTTTTGTTTCCATTTTGTGCATTTTTTGTTAGCACAAAAATGGAAGTAACAGGAGAGAGCGGCTTGTCTGAAAAGGATTGAAATTGGTTTGAAAAGGATTACTTTCTTATCTCGCTTGGTCGCTGACCGAATTTCTTTAGAAAAGCACTTGAAAAGGAACTAATGCTTTCATACCCAACAAGCCCGGCAACTTCCTGAATACTCATGCCACGATGTGTAAGCAACTCATGTGCTTTGTTCAATCGCTCGTGTTGCAAATATTTGAATACCGGAACCCCAAACAATTCCTTGAAACTCTTCTTGAGTTTAAAACTGTTTAGTCCTATTAACTTTGAAAGTTCGCTCAGCGATGGAGGCGCTTCCATATTATTCGAAAGTATTTCTTTGGCCTCGTAGAGTTTATGTCGCTCCGGATTTTTTATTTCAGCACGATGATCTGCCTGTGAAATGATAGCAAAGAAATGAGAGAGTAACTCCATTACCTGACTTCTGATAAACATCATTCTGGTTGTGCCGGTATAAGAAGTAGAGAATATTTTATCAACAGCTGATTGCATATCGGGCGACATATAAAAGATGGGACCTTCAACGTAGTGATCCTGTGGATTGATCAGTTCATGAAGGTATTGAGCAAAGACATCAACCTCCTGCTTCGGTAATGTTTGAATGTTTTTTATAGAAGACACGACACAAATGCACTGTAGTGGTTTTTTACTTGAAATGTTATGAACAAATTGCACCTTACTGTTGGCGCTAAAAGAAAGTGCAATTCCTTTTGTGTTACTGTATTTTTTGGTCTTTTTCCCATAGTGAATATCCAGCTCTACGTTACCGGAACCATAAAATGAAAAACCAATTACCTGATCTTCAAAACCACACTGATCAACAACCTTCTCTTCTGCGATGGACTGTTCGATTAGTACGATGAAGTCGTTAATCTCGACAATATCTCGTGTCATTTGATTTTATTGTTGATGTTTATTCTATCGACTATGACGAATGTACCACCCTTTTATTGCTTGTGTATACGAATACGATATATTGTGAATCAAACGAAACAGGCCCTTTTGAAATTTAAAAAGCAAGACTCATGGAATATACCTACATCAACCCCAAAAGTTTATTCAACAGTACCCAATATGGATTTTCTCAAATGGTAGTATCCAATGCATCCGCAAAACTATTTTATACCTCTGGCCAGGTGGCAATTGATGCAGAGGAAAAAATTGTAGCAAATGATCTTGCTGGTCAAACGCGTGAAGTCCTTTTAAACTTAATTGCAGCTCTTAATGAGGCCGGTGGGAATTTAAAAGACATCATGATGCTGCGAATATATTTTGTTAACAAAGGTGATTTTAAAAATGAAGAAATAGGTATTGTGCTTCGCGAATTTTTTGGAACGGAAAATCCTCCAGCCAGTAGTTGGATTGGCGTACACTCTCTGGCACGACCCGAATTTCTAATTGAGATTGAAGCCTCTGGAGTTCTTTCTTAGTTTCAGGATAAACAATTTTACTTTTGGTTTTTCTCCATAGAAAAATCAATACTCCATCGGTAGCTGGAGATAGTAGCAAGTAAAAGGTGTGCCGCACTGAATACAAATACAGGATAATTCAGTGGCGCATCGGGACTAATGAAGATCGCCATGCAGAGTGCAAAAATCATAGTGAGGATTGAACTGCACAATGCCACTACTCGGATCTTAAAACCAATTATCAAACAGATACCAAATACAATCTCTGCCCCGGTTGCCAAAATTGCCGAGATGTTGGTTAACGCTCTATCAAGAAAAGGAACTAATGTATTGGTGTAGGTAACAAAATTATCCCAGCTACCCCATGCAACACTACCTGATCCAGGAGCACCAAGCCAAGCCATCCCATTCGATCCATAACAGGCCAGATAAAACCAACACCCAGTGCTAATCGAAGAAACAGTTGAGCGTAAGGTCGCAGGTTTTGTATTGATGATTGAGGTGATGAGTTGTTCATAGGTCATTTTGGTTAATACAAGACTACTATGAAATCTACTCTAATGAAAGTCACCTGACAACGAGCTTTCATGAAATGCTTCATTAAAACGATCAACCGATAATTTGATTCAGAATTAAAACACCTATAAGACCGATAATTGAAACGAGGGTTTCCATGAATGTCCACGATCGGAATGTGTCTTTCATTGACAATCCGAAATATTCTTTAAACATCCAGAAGGCGGTATCATTTACGTGCGAGAAAAAAAGACTACCGGCTCCAATTGAAAGTACCATCAAATTAGGATCAACTTTTTCCTGAACCATTAACGGATAAATAATTCCTGCTGCGGTTAGTCCGGCAATCGTAGCAGAGCCAAGGCACAATCGCAAAATAGCCGTGACTACCCATGCTAATAATAAGGGTTGCATTTGCCAACTACTCAAGGCCGCTGCAATTTCTTTGCTTGCTCCGCTGTCAACAAAAATTTGTTTTAAGATGCCCGCACTACCGATGATGAGTAATATCATGGCAATGTCTTTTACAGCATCCGTGTACACTTGCATAATTTCACTAAGTCGCTTTCCTCTTGCTATCCCTAGCGAATAAGTAGCGATGATAATGGTAAGACCCATAACAGCATTCGGTTCGCCCAGAAAAATCAATACCTCTTTTGCAGCGTTATTGTCGCCCATTATTTTTGATAACAATGCTACTAGTGCGATAATAAGAACCGGTAATAAAGAAGATGCGAGACTATTGAAAATACCCGGAAGCTTATCATCAGACAAATCAGAAACAAGATTTACCTTCCCTTCATTTGATTTAATGTTTTTTAAAGTTCTTGAGAAAAGCGGCCCTGCTATTACGATAGCCGGAAGTGCTATGCATATTCCATAAAAAAAAGTGGTTGCCATATTCGCCTTAAACTGCATGACCAATGCCATGGGTGAAGGATGGGGTGGTAAAAATCCATGCATAACAGAGAGCGATGCCAGCATAGGAAGACCCACATACACTAATGGAAGTTTATTGTGATAGGCTACAGAAAAGATGATCGGTACCAACAACACAAAACCTACATTATAATAGAGTGGTATGCCCACTATAAAACCGGTAAACGTCATTGCCCATACGAGGTACTTTGCTCCAAAAAGATTTTGAAATACTCTTGCGATCTGTTTTGCTGCACCACTCTCTGCAACCAGCTTGCCCAACATGGCACCGAGTACAATAACAATCACCAGTGAACCAAGCGTATCGCCAATACCTTTTGTAACAGATTGCATGATGTTACTGAATGGAATACCCAACAGCAAACCAGCCATCGTAGAGACAAACAAAAAAGCAAGGAATGGATTAACCTTCGCCCACGTAATTAAAACAACCAGACTGATGATGCAGCATAAAATAATAATGAACGTCATACTATCCCTTTCGCATCAATGAGAATCACGACTAACCTTTGATCCTGAATTACCTACCAGAAAATCTAAGTCAGCACCTTTGTCTGCTTGTTGAACATGTTTTACATATAGATTCACATAACCACGATTCGTAACAGGTTCTGCCTGTTTCCACTGACTTCTTCTTTTTTCAAGTTCATCATCCGATACATCAAGGTGCAGTCTCTTTTTATAAACATCCAATTCAATCATGTCTCCATTTTGAACCAAAGCTAAATTACCTCCTATGGCAGACTCAGGCGAAACGTGAAGTACAACTGTTCCATACGCTGTGCCACTCATTCTTCCATCCGAAATTCTCACCATGTCAGTTATACCTTTGTTCAACAACTTCTTCGGCAGTACCATGTTTCCTACCTCCGGCATACCTGGATAACCAACAGGGCCCACACTCTTCAATACCATCACACATGTTTCATCAATATCTAAATCAGGATCATCTACGCGTGCGTGATAGTCTTCGATGTTTTCAAAAACAACTGCGCGTCCGCGATGCTTCATCAATGCAGGTGTTGCTGCAGATGGTTTTACTACAGCACCATTCAATGCCAGATTTCCTTTCACTACAACACAACCTGCTTCCTTAATTAGCGGACTTTCATATTCAGCAATCACCTCTTTATTATAGCAGGTTCCAAAGCCTTCAACATTTTCCTGATGTGTTTTTCCGGAAACGGTTAAGGTATCCATATGCATAACCGATTTCAGTTCATTGATGATTACCGGTAATCCTCCAGCGTAATAAAAATCTTCCATCAAAAATTTTCCAGATGGCATCAGGTTCAGTAAGAGTGGTACCTTACTTCCTACAGTATCAAAGTCTTCCAGATTTAAATCAACTCCAATTCTTCCGGCAATGGCCGTGAGGTGAATAATAAAATTAGAAGATCCTCCAACCGCAGCATTTACTTTGATTGCATTCTCAAACGCTTTACGCGTTAGTATCTTAGAGATGCGCAAATCTTCTTTTACCATCTCAACAATTCTTCTTCCTGAACGTTGTGCCAAAACTTTCTTTCTTGAATCAACAGCAGGAATAGCGGCCGCACCCGATAAACACATTCCCAATGATTCTACCATACAGGCCATCGTTGATGCTGTACCCATCGTCATGCAATGGCCCGGGCTTCGCGACATGCAGCTTTCCGCATGTTCATATTCGCTTTGGGTCATCTTACCTGTTTTCAGATCGTCCGTAAATTTCCAAACGGAAGTTCCTGATCCAATATCTTGTCCATGATATTTCCCATTTAACATAGGTCCACCCGGAACAACAATGGTAGGTAAGTCAACACTCGAAGCGCCCATTAAGGTAGATGGTGTTGTCTTATCACATCCTGTTAATAATACTACTCCATCAATAGGATTTCCACGAATTGATTCTTCGGTATCCATACTGGCCAGATTTCGGAAGAGCATGGCAGTTGGTTTCAGCAATGTTTCTCCCAGCGACATGATCGGAAATTCAACCGGAAATCCTCCGGCTTCATACACACCTCGCTTTACGGACTCTGCGAGATCTCTCAAGTGCGCGTTGCACGGTGTTAGTTCAGACCATGTATTACATATACCGATAACGGGTCTTCCATCAAACATATCTTCTGGAAACCCCTGGTTCTTCATCCAACTTCTATAGATGAAACCCATCTTGTCTTTTTTTCCGAACCATTCCGCGCTACGGTACTTTGCCATTGTTGTTGATGTTATTGATTGAAAATAATTTTAATCTTTCTATTGTTTAGAGCATGGTTGCATTGCTCACTTTTTCTTTTGTGGTCTTACCATTTACCAAACGCCAAATGTTCAATGGGTTTTCATCGCTGAGTTCGGCAGGTAATAATTCCGAAAGCATACCCTGATAACAAACCGGACGCGTGAATCGATGAATAGCTGCAGTGCCTACAGAAGTACTTCTTCCGTCTGTTGTTGAAGGGTAAGGTCCACCGTGTACCATCGCATGACAAACTTCTACTCCAGTTGGAAATGCATTGATGACTACGCGACCCACTTTTTGTTCGAGTATATCTATTAAATCTTTGTACGTCCTTAGATCATTATCCGTTCCATGAACGGTAGCCGTAAGATGACCACTAAGATTTTTTGCGATCGATAGTATTTCTTCTTTTGTTGATGCTTCAACAACCAAACTGGTTGGTCCAAATATTTCTTCAGCCAATGCTGATACATTTTCAAAAGTGCTGGAAGTGGTTTTGAACAAGATTGGTCTTGCCCCAAAGTTTTGATCTGACTCATTACCTACAGCAAGAATATCAATACCATCTACTGCGGTATGATGAGCCAATCCATTTGTGTACGACTTGAAAATTGTCTGCGTCAACATAGCACCACCCGAAGTTTTCTTAAACTCATCTTCCAGATACTTCGTAAATTCCTTCGCACCGGAAATATTTTCATGAATAAGAATGCCCGGGTTTGTGCAAAACTGCCCTACCCCCAATGTTACCGAACCCGAAAATGCGGCAGCTATTTTTTCACCTCGCTCGCGCATGGCTTCGGGAAGAATGAAAACAGGATTCGTACTCCCCATTTCAGCATAAACCGGAATAGGAACTTCACGATTCACTGCGGCATCAAATAATGCTTTACCTGCTGTGAACGATCCTGTCAATCCTACAGCCTTCACTGCAGGATGCTTCACCAATTGTATTCCAACATCTTTACCATCACCATGCAGTAAAGAGAAAACACCATCGGGCATGTTTGTTAATTTTGCCGCCTTCTGTATCGCCCTGCCCACAAGCTCACCCGTTGCAGGATGAGCAGAATGAACTTTTACAATCACCGGGCAACCGGCTGCTAATGCAGATGCTGTATCACCACCCGCCACAGAAAATGCCAATGGAAAATTGCTCGCTCCAAAAACAACAACTGGGCCTAAACCAATTTCCATATACCGTATGTCTGGTTTGGGAAGTGGTGCGCGTGTTGGGTCTGCGGTTTCAATACGTGCATCAAGCCATGAACCTTCACGTAACAATGAGGCAAATAACTTTAACTGATTCATGGTACGTCCTCGCTCTCCTTCTATTCTTGCTTTTGGTAGCGCTGTCTCCTGACAACATAAGTCAATCAGCTGATCACCCAAAGCTAAAATTGCATCAGCAATGGCCTCCAGAAAAACTGCTTTCTCAATACCTGATTTTTTTCTGTAAACCTGAAAAGCACCTGCTGCTTTTTCGGCAGCCCGATTGACTTCCTGTGGAGTGGCTTTGTTGAAACGATAACTTAACTGCTCACCAGTAGCAGGATTAAAAGATTGAAAACTTTCAGAACCTTCCGATACCATTTCAAAACCGATAATCTGTTTTCCTTCAATCATACTCTTCATTTTTGTTGTTTTAACTATCAAAAAGTCCTTCTCCTTTGGAGAAGGATTTAGGATGAGACGGATTACATCACACGATTGGTCAGTGTTCCAATCCCTTCAATTGAAATTCTTATTTCATCATCCGGCTGCAATGTAAAGGTATCGGGCGGAACAATACCAGTGCCCGTCATTAAATAGGTACCGTTTGGAAATGTCATTTCTCGAAATAAGTATTCTACCAGTTCGACATGCTTCCGTTTCATTCTGTTGATGGATATCTCATTTGAAAAAACAGCATTGCTGTTTCTTAATATCTCAATGTTTATCATGGTGTCCGGATGGATTGGTTGGCCCGGAACATAGAGACAAGGACCAATGGCCGTAGAACCATCATACGATTTTGCTTGTGGAAGATAAAGCGGATTCTCTCCCTCAATATCACGCGATGACATGTCGTTACCGATGGTGTACCCTTCAATCGTTCCGGAAGAACAAATAAACAAGGTGAGCTCTGGTTCGGGAACATTCCATTTTGAATCTTTTCGAATACGAACTAAATCACCAGAACCAACAGCACGATATGAAGGAGCTTTGAAGAAAAGTTCTGGTCGCTCGGCTTCATAAACGCGTGCATAAAAATCGCCTCCACCCGCATCTTTCGATTCTTCCATTCGTGCTTCCCGACTGCGCATATAGGTAACACCTGATGCCCATATTTCCTGATTACCGATTGGCGCTTTCAGATTTGAATTTATGGACTGCAATAAAGTAGCATTCGGTTTTAGATTAACAATTTCTGTTATAATATGCTGATGAAGCTTTGATCGGTTTACAAACTTATCCCAATTGGATTCTTTTGAAAGAAAATATTGATCCTCATGTTGAATGACTATTCCTGAATTGGTTTTAAAAATTTTCATTGGTTACGTTTTACTTAAAATCCGACTGGGTTTAAATTAATGAATTGTAATAATTGATTTCAGTGATTCATGATCTTTATATTGAGGTTGTCCTCCTCCTACAAAAATTTCAAATTGACCGGCAAGTATTTGCAATTCGCTATTATCATTGAGTACAGAAAAATCATTTGGGGGAAGAACAAAGGCTATTGTTTTCGATTCACCTGCTTTTAAATAAAGCCTTTTAAATCCTTTCAATGAATGAATGGCACGCGAATGAGACTTGTCTGTATTGGATAAATACAACTGAGCAACTTCATCACCCGCTACCTTACCTGTATTTTTTATGGTCACCGAAACATGAACAGAATCACCAATGCTATATTCACTATTAACTTTCAAATTTTCGTAAATAAATGATGTATAACTCAATCCAAATCCAAAAGGATAAAGCGGTTCACCTTTGAAGTAACGATAGGTTTGTGAACTTATCTTGTATGCATCAAAAGAAGGAAGATCGCTAACCGATTTATAAAAGGTAATTGGTAATCTTCCTCCTGGATTATAATCACCAAAAAGAACGTCAGCAATAGCTTGTCCTGCTGCCTGGCCGGGATACCACGCTTCGATGATGGCATCCACATTTTTACTTTCCCAATTGATGGCCAAAGCACTTCCGTTTAATAGAACAAGAATAACCGGCTTGCCTAAGGCTTGAATTTCTTTTATCAACTGTTGCTGAAGTTCAGGTAAATCCAAGCGGGTACGATCACCGCCAATGAATCCATCAATCTTCACATCCATCTCTTCACCTTCCATGCGTGGCGTAATGCCCATACACATTACCACAACATCTGCCTGCTTCGCAATTTCAAGCGCTTGTTTTTTTAAATCCGGTTTAGGTGTAGCCCAAACCAATTGCACCTGCGCATCGGCAAATGACTCAATCGCTTCTACAACAATTTTGTATCGCTTGCCCGCTTCCAGTTTTAACACATTTGATTTTCGCAAGCGGGGATCTCCATACTCATCACGAAAATGATAGGTCGTTTTAGCAACCAGACTATCGTTCAGAAAAAGTTTTGTATTACAGGTGCTGATAATACCTATCTGATAAAATCCTGAACGATCAGGTTTAATCTCACCACTCCACCGGGCACTGAAATTATCATCGTCCATATCTTCACGCGGTGCTTTATCATACCAATTGGCATCCAGGTTTTTATCAACGGATGAAAACAAGGGTTCACCACTAAGCTCTTTGTTGTTAAAGTAGGTTGCTTTCAATCCGGGTTGATCACCATCATGGAATAAATTTCCTGAGGGAATGGTATAAAACATCGGCATGCCTTCTGCTAACTCGCAACCTTGAGCAAACAAAACCTTCGAATTCGTTCCCAATTTTTCCTGAATACCTCTTAGCGGTGTGATGGGATCAGAAGGAACCCCATTGTAATTTCCAAGGAGCATTAACCACTGATCAGCATTAGGACCGATCACTGCGACTGTACCAATGTCTTTCTTCAGCGGTAAAATATTATTTTTGTTTTTTAGCAGTACGATTGATTTACGCGCAGCATCAAGTGCCAATGCTTTATGCTCTTTACTGTCCACCACGGAATAAGGTATTTGTGCATACTTCACTTTTTCAGGAGGATCAAACATGCCCAGTTTAAAACGCGCAACAAAAAGCCGTTTGACGGCAACGCTGATTTCTTCTTCTGTAATTAATTTTTGATCGACAGCCGCTTTCAGATTGAGATAAACATTTCCGCACTCCAGATCCGTTCCTGACTTTACCGCGAGTGCAGCTGCTTCTTCAGGCGTTGGCACAACCTGATGAAACTTATAAATATCAACAATGGCATCACAGTCGGAAACGATGTATCCATTAAAACCCCATTCATTTCGCAACACATCCTGCAAGAGTCTCTTGCTTCCACAACAAGCCTCACCGTTATAGCGGTTGTAAGCACACATTACCGAATATGGTTTACCTTCTTTAATCGCCATCTCAAACTGAGGCAAGTATGTTTCCCGTAAATCGTTTTCCTCCGTTATAGAATTAAACGAGTGCCTCCCTTCTTCAGGTCCGCTGTGTACTGCAAAATGCTTTGCAGTAGCGATGGTTTTATAATAGGTGGTATCATCACCTTGCAGGCCTTTGATAAATTGCACTGCAAGTTTGCCGGTTAAGTATGGATCTTCACCATAGGTTTCTTGTCCTCTTCCCCAACGCGGATCACGAAAGATGTTGATGTTAGGTGACCACAGCGTAAGTCCCTGATAAATGAAGCGCTTATCTTTTTTTATAAAGTTTGAATGTTTCGCCCGTGCTTCATCCGCAATAGCAGTTGAAACTTCGTGAAGCAAGTCCTGATCCCAGGTAGCACCCATACCTATTGCCTGTGGAAACACAGTAGCCAACCCTGCGCGGGCTACGCCATGCAACCCTTCAGACCACCAATTGTATTTGGGAACGCCAAGTCGCTCGATGGCTGGAGCATCATTCACCATCTGACTGATTTTTTCTTCCAGCGTCATTCTTCCCACCAAGTCATTTACACGTTCGTCAATGCTGAGTTCGGTGTTTAGAAAAGGGAACGCCTCCTCCTTATTTTTTTCCGAACAGGATCCCGTTAAAAACAATAGTACGGTTGCCAGGGCAAGTGAATTGCATGCCTTTTGAATACGTGATGTCATCTGGTAAAACGCTGATAAACCAAAACCTTTGAATGAAACTTATTTAAAATCAATCGCTTCTCTGTTTCCTTGCCTTTTTGGCGGGCATTTTTAAAAACAGAATTCCACGTACAAATCTTATCAATTCAAGATTTGAGAACTTCTAATATAGGCCAGCGATGGATATTGAACAAACGCTTGCGATTTCACTACAAATGCACCTTGGAAATCAAAAATGCTCTGCGAGGAGCTTTAATCAGAAGAACTAAAAAGAATCTTGTTTACCTATTTGGCCAGGGGAATTTATCGAAGGAAGGAGGGTATTCCGTATCATCTTTCATCTGAACTTAGATGGGTAGGATTCCTTAAAAGTGGCCCCGGCAGGAATCGAACCTGCATCTTCAGAATCGGAATCTGAAATTCTATCCATTGAAATACGGAGCCATTGCACCAATAGCGCTGCAAAAGTAGCGAAAGGTTACGGGGTAAAAAATTTATTTCTGAATGTCAATCCTGTATTACTTTCCCTTTGGAACGTAATGTTCCATGAAATTTTTGACTGCCTGATTCCATCCGTCCAGTACCTTTTGGTTCCCCGCATAAAGGGCCTGCGATGCACTGTTGGATTTGTTTACTGCTTCATTCATTTGATTTACTGCTTTGTTATAAGCATCAATATCAGTCTGAGTTCGTTTTGAAGAAGGCTTGGCGTCATAGGCCTTTTTAATTTTTTCAAATTCGTCAGCTTTTAAAAGATAATCACTCATCACCGGAATGTATTTCTCAGCTTCCAGTTTATGAAATGCCAACACTTTCTTACAGTTATTAATCAGAGAACCATCGCCATTAAATGCTTTCACCGTATCAAGCCGCGTAATTCCTTCTTCAGCAAAGCGAATGAGCGTGCTATTATTTTGTTCCACACTATTAATATCCTTTCGATTGATGGCATCCATGACGTACGCTTCCTGTTTGTAACTTTTAAAAAAAATTAGATAGAGTTCGTGGTAATAATGATTGACTCTGCCTACCTGTCTCATCTTTTTCGACATCTTCGTATCGGTATGGATTAGCGTAACATTATTGCGTGCCGCAAAACTTTCATACTTCACTTCTACCGAGTCGTGCGCCACTTCCAATACCTCTCCCGCTTTTTCCTGCGCCAGAAGATAAGCTTCCATTTTATCATACGATTGCTCGGCAATCTCTTCCATGTTCACAATCTTGCCATAGTCTTCGTTGAATACCTTCAACAAAATATCCCAATAATTTTTGTAGGCATTGCGTAAACTGGCATCTCCTTTATATGGACGCAACCGATTTACTTCTGCAAGGGATTGTTTAATTTCTAAAACAATTTCCTGTCTCTTTTTCTCAATTTTCCTCGCACGATTTCCATGTGCCGCTTCGCTCATGTAGCTTAGGTATTTTTTAGAAAGCTCACCTTCGCGTGTTGTAAAAAAAGACATGTGATCAACCGGAGAATCTCCGGATTGAGCATAAACGGTAAAGGATATTACACACAACATCATCATTACAACGATTTTATTCAGCATATTATTTATTATTTTTCTTTTTCCAGTCTATATAATCACACACAATCAGAAAAGCCTCTTCTACATAGGCATCTGTTTTTAGTCTCTCTATCCACCGCTTGTTAAATTCCTGAGCATATTCATCTGCCTGGATGCGTTGAAAATCGATTGGACCATTGGTCACCTTAAATTGTGATGTACTTTCATTCTGCATCACTTCAAAGGTTGTGTAATGCTTATTGTCTTCATCGGACTCTTTCAAAAAGTTATCCCATTGCAGTAAGTCGGGCTGGTATTGTTGAAGCAACTTTTCTTTTAACCACACCAATGTTTCCTCCACAGTTTTGAATGATGCGTTAGAAGATACTCTTGTTGTACTTTGTTTTCTTAACTCCATTCTGGGTAAGGGCAAACGGGGTTTGTAATAGGTTTGTCGATAAACCGAATCCGGTAGCAGTGCATAAGGTAACATTGCTTCACGTTTAATGACGAGATCATAAAAATCAGGCAACAGAATATCCGGTGTTATTCCTAATCCTTGTGCAGTCTTACCGGTAACGCGATAAATTTTATCGGTAGTAATGGTGGCAAAGCCAGCGCCTTTTTTAATGGACTCTAATGTTGGCCCATCCTTCTGATTCGGATCAAGTGGAAAAAAATTCTGAGCAGTTGCTTTACCATAGGTGCGACTGCCTACAATAAGGCCGCGGTTATAATCTTGTAATGCCGCTGCTAGAAACTCAGAAGCCGAAGCACTTTGTCCGTTTACCATGAGCACCAACGGGCCGTCATACACGGTCCCCCGATTCATATCTTTTAAAGTCGTTTCATTTTGCTTTCCATCTCGTAGAATGCCAAGTGGCCCTTCATCAATAAAAATTCCAGCCATGGCCATAGCTTCCTGCAAAGAACCTCCACCGTTAAACCGAACATCCAAAATCAGTCCTTCAATATTTTCCCTTTTGAGTTTGATAACTTCCTTTGCTACATCACTGGCACATCGTGAACCTTCTGACTCATCGCCCCATTGGGTATAAAAATCGGGTAGGGATATATAACCGATCTTATTCTTGCCCGCGAGAATATAACTCCGCACAAAGACCTCTTCGAGTGAAATTTTTTCTTTGCGCAACGGAATTGACTTCTGAATTCCACCTGTCACTTTTATTGTGAACTCAATGGAGTTATGGTTAGCATCGGTAAGTAATTGATTTACTTCTTCTAATGATACCCCCGCAAGATCAACAGGCTCCTGCCCCGTCCAGGTAAGCCCAAGCAAAACATCTCCAGCTTGAAACTCGCCTGATTTCCAAGCGGGGCCACCGGGAGCCAATGCTGAAATAATAACATCACCCCGATCATTCTCATCGAGCGTCACGCCAAAATAATATCCTTCTGTGCTGAGCGATGATAAGAAGTTTTCCATCTGCGTGGTAGAAAGGTATGCACTGTGCGGATCGAATATGGAAATAAACGTTCCGAAATAAATGGAAGCAACATAATTTTCAAATCCAGATTGATGATTGAGTACTTTTCGGATAGATCGAAGTTCGGAAGCTTTTACACGCGTTCGTGCCGTTAATTCATTTTGATTAAAAAAATCGGGATGATGAATCGAGTCAAGTTCATAGATCGTGGCCAATCGATCGAGCAGGGAAAACTTCAGCCATAGCCGCCACTTCTCTCTTAACTTTATTTCATTAGCAGACCAATGAACGGTATCCGTCTCAAGGTATTCCTTTACCTTCCAATTGAATGGCATAGAAGATAACTGTTCTACATATAATTCCGATCGCTTCAAGCACTTGCGATAGGTTGTCACCAATATATTGAAGAATGACCATTGCTTGCCATTAAACTCATCGTCCAACATTGCGCGAAACGGCAACAAGGGTTTTAAATCGCTTTCCGAGAAGATGATTTTATCCGGATCAAGTGCCTTTAACAATTCGTCATAAAACTGCTTTGAGAATTCGTCATTAATTTCTTTAGGATGATAGTGCTGCTGAAGAATAAGATTTTTTAACAACACTGCCTCTTTTCGAAAATCCCTGGTTTGAGCAACCGATGTGTACACTCCGAGTACGAAAAGAATAACCAACAACCGCGGCAACAAAATAGCAAGGCGACTCAAAAACAGATACATTTAAAGTGAAAGATTTTTAAAAGTACAGAATTCCGATAGGTATGAAAAATAAACATCACGGAGAAATTTTAACATTGATTCAACAAAATGCCGTGAAGCCAACACAGCATACGGATTTAGACAACTATCTGGGCACAACGCACCCGCGCTATCCGATTGCTGTGCCGGTACTGAGAGCAATTGCCAAAGACTGGATGAAACAACATCCTGAACTAACAACCACTACCTTTTCGACACTACTTACGTCACTCATAAAAGGAGTATCGTATACCGAAAAATGCATGGCCGGAATTCTATTGGATTATGCATCGAAAGACCAGCGACAATTCAATCCAAAACTTTTTGACCGTTGGCTGAATGAACTCGAAGGTTGGGCTGAGATCGATTCCTTGTGTACAGGTAAATACACCTCCACAGAAATCATCAATCAATGGGAAAGCTGGGAGCCGCTATTGTTGAAGTTTTCTGTAAGTAAGAATATTGGCAAACGAAGGGCCTCTCTCGTTCTCTTGTGCTCTCCCTTTAGAACCAGCGCTGACAAGAGACTTGCAGACTGTGCTCTACAAATCGTAGCCGAACTACAGACAGAGAAGGATATATTGATAACGAAAGCAATTTCCTGGGTATTACGAAACATGACCAGGCATCATCGCAAAGTAGTCGAAATCTTTCTTAGAGAGAATGAAGACACACTTCCTCCTATTGCCATTCGAGAAACACGAACAAAACTAAAAACAGGCAGAAAATAAAATCATGAATGTTTAAAACCATTCTGGACGTTCATGATAAAGAAGTAACTCATTTGGCAAACTCAATAACATCAGCTGTGATCGTTACTTTTTGAATGAGTACCACCGGTATGTACGGAGGATAAAAAGTAGTCTTGTAATCCATCGTTAGATTGGCAAGTACCTGTCCCTCGGTAAGATTTGCTTTTGTGTTGAGATCTTTTCGGGCCTCTGCTACTAAAGCTTCTTGTTTCAAACCGCCAATACCAAAAACAACTTTAGTTTGAGCCGAACCCGAAGCGGTCTTCACCACCTTGAAGTTCGCCTGGTTAAGGGCTACGCTACTTTGTAATGCACCAAAGTGCAGCGCACAACCAGATAACAATAACACAATAAATGCGGAAGCGGTTATTTTTTTGATCATGATTTCAGTTATTTACATTTTATCCTTTAAACATGCGGTCATATAAAATGTTTATGGCGCATTGATTTTTTCAGTAATTTTCTGACCAGATTAATATTAACCCTTAATCCTTCATAATCATTAGCCTTATTTCGTTAAACGTTGGATCGAAAAGAACCATTACCTGCATTTCGTGTTACCCATTCTTTAAACAATAAAAAAAAACAAATTATGAAACGCACAGCCTCAGCACATTGGGAAGGAGATTTGAAAACCGGAAAAGGAAATGTCTCCACTCAGAGTACCATCTTAAACAAAACACAATATTCTTTTAAGACCCGTTTCGAAGACGGAGCGGGAACCAATCCTGAAGAATTACTTGCTGCTGCTCATGCGGGTTGTTTTACCATGGCGGTAAGTGCGGGACTTGGTCAGGCTGGCTTTATACCTACTGCTCTCGATACTGTTGCTACCTTAACGTTAGAAGGTTTAGACGTTACCGGTATCCATCTATCTATTAAAGGAAGTGTACCTAATATTACGGCAGCACAATTTTCTGAGTTTGTAAAAGGAGCAGAAAAGGGTTGTATCATTTCAAAAGCACTGAGTGTACCGATTACTTCTGATGCCGAATTGGTTTAACTCATTAACTGATCATAAAAAAACCTGGTTCTATTATGAATCAGGTTTTTTTATTTAGGATATTTTCGGTTTCTAAAATCAGAGGACGAGTAGAAGGTAATCTGTGTTCGTTATGATTTCACAATACCTTTTTTATATAAGTCTAACGCCTTTTGCAAAAGAGCCTCGATCGTTTTTATGGGCAAGTCTTTGTTTGGATTCACTCTGAAAATTTTCATTCTCGAGCGTTTTCCAATCTCGAGTCCGGGGTGGTCAAAGAATTTACCTTCTACCATAAGAATGTATGGCTCATCCGTTTTCTTGTCGGTCCATACATAACACATCATCTTTTTCTTATAACAAAAGCAAGGCATTCCATACTTAATCGTTTCGGAAAGCATCTCATCTTGTTTGAGAATAATGTTTCGCAACGCGAGCAAGCAACTCTTGTTGGGTTCTTCTTTGTTCAAATAATAGTTATTCACTTCGCGAATCATATTCAAGACCTTATCTTATCCAATAAAATATTCTGGTACGGAAGACCTCTTCTTCGCTCTGTGTCCCCATAGACTCTGGAGAAATATAATTCTAGCTCGTCACATCCAGTTTTGATTTCAACAGGATACTATCCAATGAATCTGAAACTTTCTTTGTAATACCATCAATCTCTGTAAAGTATCTTTGATCATCCGTGTCTAACTCAGCACTCGTTGCAACAGAACACAAATCACGTATTGAGGTTACAGATAGCGCAATTGTATTCTCCCATTGGGCAAGTGCATTGTCACGATGTTTAATTGCTGATAATATTTCCTTGTGGTTCCGTTCCAACTCTGAAGTTCGCTCATTTACTTTTTTAATCAGTAAGGTATTGGCCAGTTTGCGATCATTTAATATTCTGATCAGGACATAGACCACAATGGCCAGGAGTATCAATGCAAAACCAATCAATAAATTAATACCGAGTTGTTTATTAATGATCTCATCTTTTAATCCCATCATTTTTTCCTGGGAAGCGAATTGTGTTTTGTATTCTTTCTCAGTCGCTTCCGCATGAAGTTGCATCAGATTACCAGTCTGATTTTGATTATAGATACTGTCGTTCTTTTGAATATACTTCGTTTGATAAAATGACAATTTTCTATTATCACCTTTGGCTTTGTAAAGTGCACTGAGTTCTTCATAGATCTTCATTTCTTCAAGCTGCAGTAGAGTCTTATTCGCCATTTCCTCTCCTTCCCCGAGGAATTGCTCCGCCTTCAAAACATCACCAAGTTTCAAATAAATCTTTGAGAGATAAATGATATTATCCAATACAAAACGATGAAACTCTGCTTCTTTGGCCAGGGAATAAGACTTAAGAAAATCCTTTTCGGCTTTCTGAAGATTATCTGATTTATACCAGATAACACCCGAACTGTAAAGGGCAGAAACGAATGTAAAGTCAGAACATTCTGAAGGACACTTATCAATCATAGGCTCGAGAACCATGCGTGCTTCTTCCAGATTGTTTAGAAATGCATTACAGATACTAATATTTACTAATAGAATATCTAAACCATAATCAATACCAACTAATTTCTTCAATTTGAGCGATTTCTCATAATAGGTCAATGCTAACCTGTAATCTTTGAGTTTATAATATATCAGACCAATATTGTTTAGTCCAATAGTAATTGACAATGTATCGGCTTGTTTTTCATCTATTGCTATTCCTTTAAAAAGTCTGGAGAGCGCCTGATCATATTTGGAGATAAGCAGATAGGACAATCCCAACCCTGAAAAAACGTATGATCCATACAGGTCTTCAATTTCCTTACTTTGATAAATGATTCCTTCACAATAGCTGCCAATAATTATAGCGGAATCATACTTTTCCAATTTTCTCAAAGCTCTTGATACTCTAATCCCTGCTCTGACTATTCTTAAGCTGTCACCAGCCTGAACTGCCATCTTGAAAGACTCCATCCCAAACGTAAAACTTACTTGATCATCTTCATCTGCAAATTGTTTTGCCAATTCTGCCAAGACATCTATTCTGTCTACGCTCTGGCTCATCGGCAGCAACGCATTAAGTGAATCTATTTTTGCATTCTGCGCATGCAATGAATTTGCATGGAGAACGATTATTGCCACTAAGAAGAATCTCATCATTATACTCTTAGTGGCTAGGGTCATCCAAGATCTGTTTTGCTGATTCGGAAAGAATTTTACTGGCATTCTCAATTTCAATGAGGTGAGCTTGTGAACCGGGAAGTGTAATGTCCTTAAGTCCGGTAGCACACAACCCTTTTACAGTGGCCATTGAATTTCTGATTTCCACAGCCACCTTTCGAATGGTGACATCACGCTGCTCCATGGCTACCTTGAGATCCCGGTAACTTTTTTCCAACTCGCGGGTTTGCTTCTCTACTTTTCTATCCAACAAAGTATTAGCATGCTTTCTGTTTTGATTGGCTTTGTATAAGAAAAACGCAAGCAGTATAAATAATGCAACCACACCTGCAATCAGCAAGCGAACTGTCTTTTGTCTTTTAATAACCCCATCCTGCAATTCCAGCAAGGTTGTTTGAGATTCTACCTTGGCTTTATTTTCACGTTGAAGAAAATCCGCCTGGACGTGCATCAACTTGTTCCGTACTTCTTCACCCGAAACACTATCCTTCAGTTGAATGTATCGCTCTTGATAATATGCTACCTTCTGATGATTATCCACCTTCTTATACACTTCAATAAGTTGAGTGTACAGCTGGAGCAATTCACTATTAAATCCTTCATTCGTTTTCCATTCTTTTATTTCTTCCAGATACTGTGTGGCCAAATCAATCTTTCCTTGTTGCAGAAAGATTTTAGATAAGTTGAGAATGCAGTCGAATCCAAATCTTGCATTTTGTATTTTCTGCGCTAACTGATTCCCTCGCTTAAAACTATTTTCAGCTTCAGTCAAGCTGTCCATTCGTAGAAAATGGAAGCCTTCCGTTACTTCCAACGTGAGAAGGGTTGTTGGCAAACATAATTTCTTAGCACATGCATATTTTACCCGATCGATGTACAGGCGTGAGTTTACAAAATCATGCTGGCGCGAATAACACAAGCTCATGTTTAGGAACAAAGATTGAAGATTCTCATTATCTGATCTTTCATTTTTTATTCTTAGCGCTCGCTCAAAATATTCCAGTGCTTTGCGATCATCCTTAATCTCATAATACATCCGACCAATATCAATCAGCGTATTACTGGTTTGCGTTTCATCTTTAAGTTGTTCTTGAATGGCCAATGCATTGAACAAATATTGCATGGCCAGATCATACCTTGAAAGCGAAAGAAATGAACGACCAAGGCTTTCGTTAATATCACCTTGCTCTTCCAACCAATTGTTTCGTTTCGCAATGACAAGAATCTTATCACCAATACTGAATATAGAATCCGTAATAACAAGCTTGTTGTAAAGTTCAACCAACGTTCGGCCGGACTGCACTATTGATAAACTATCGCCATTTTTCCAGGCCAGTTGATGCACAACCTGGGTGCGCTGCAAGGCTTGGTTGAGTGAATCTGTTTTGGGTTGCTGTCCAAAAAGACTACTTTGAAGCAATAAAAAAAAACCAATTAATGTAAACCTTAAAAGGAATGTCAATTTTTCCATAGTCACGCTATCGTTCAAAGATAATTACTTTGCGGTAGGAATAGAGCACCAGAATATGAAAGGAATACCAATATGGATGTCACCTCAAAAAAGGGAAGCCGAAATTGCAACACGGGCAACCGAAGCGTGTGAACAAATCATTACCGAAATGGGCGCAGAACTTCACGATGATCTGATCCAAAAGCTCTCCATTTTCAGATTGTATATCGACAGGCTTGAGCGGTCGGTCCATGATCCGATTGAAACGCAAACATTGCTCACGAAAATGCAAACAGATTTTCAAGAGGTAGTTCAATCGGTTCGTAAAATTTCCAGACAACTTATGCCGGTTCGAATGGATGACGATTCGTTCCAAAAAAGTATTGAAATGCTTTGTCAAAACATGGAACGAGGAACCGAACACGTTCATTTCGTTGCCACCGGTACGGAGCAGAAAATACCGGTTCAAAGTGAAACGTATTTGTATCGCATCATACAAGAACTGATTCACAATGCCTTCAAACATTCATCGGCCTGGCACATCTGGGTGAGGGTAGCCTGGACTGAGAAAAAACTGGTAATTGAAGTTGAAGATGATGGAACCGGGTTCCATAAAATGGAGGAATTTGTTAATCTTCTTAGAAAAAAACACAATACACTTCGAATGAGAACGCAAGCCATTGGCGCATCCCTAAAGTATGACCGTGGAGAGAAGGGACTTATTGCCAGGATTGAATGCCCAACTTAAATTTCACAAAATACCATTGCGATAAGCATACGCTAACAATGCTGCAGTATTGGCCACAGCGAGTTTTTTTATCAATCTGATTCGATAGGTTTCTGTTGTCGACTCTCCCATTTTCATAAGGGCTGCAATCTCTTTGGTTGTTAATCCACTGGCAATGGCTTTTAATAATTCATTTTCAGTATGATTTAACAGAACAGGAGGTACCTTATCCCATCGGCTGGCATTGGTCTGAATAATCTTCATGATTTTTTCAGGAAAATAGCTTTCGTTTTCCAGTACCTTTCTAATAGTCTTCACGATTTCCTGATATCCATCCAACTTGAAGACAATGCCTTCTACACCGGCTTTTAAAAGGTTGATCATTAATTCCACACCCTCTAAACCGGTAACGGCAATTACCTTAACGTTCACCCCCTTGCTCCTCACCAACTCCAATAGTTGCAGCCCATTGGTTCCGGTCAACCGGATATCCATCAAAATAAGATCAAGTGGTTTTAAAATGGCGGAAGAAAACTCAGCAAGCGTTGCCGCTTCTGCAATGCTTTCGACAAACGATTCTTGTATCAATAGACTTTTTAATCCTTCACGCAAGAGGGCTTCATCTTCAACCAATAAAATATCTATTTTTTTCATGCAGATTCAATGAGTGTACTTCCTCAACCTGTCTGGTTTTCCTGACAATTTGCAAGGTGCTATTTTTTGAGCAATCAACAAGTTCTATGTTTGAGACCATGCATCATTTGATGTTGAACTGCGAATTGGAGGGCTCCGATTTGGTTGTGCGAGAAAAGGTAAAGTAAAATCTGTCAAGTTAGCCCGTTTGCTTTTCGGGTAACTTGACAAGATTTATTGTAGGGAGTAAACAATCTTTTTTTTGTATGCTATCTCGCAAAAGGTTTTGCCTCGTTTTTTTTCTTCGTTTCCTGGATCCGTGTACCACAGACAAAAACAAACTAAACGTAATGAACTTGGCTGCAGCTTTAAAATCTCTTTTCATATTGTGTTAAGAATTCAAGTCAGTGGGCGGCACCTCCACAATTACAATTGTAAAATTTCTTAAGCCGGAGATCTTCCAGTTGCAAAAAATTAAGGTACTCGGGGTCGCCCCATAAGCTACACCACTCTTCCTTACCCAGTCGGGTAAACTCCTGAATCAATCTTTCGGAAAACTCGTGCGGATCATTGAAGTCAAAATAAATAAGAGTAAGATACATTTTCAGTGCTTCTTTGTTAGGATCATTTCGTACTGCCAAGGGCTTCACCAGATTCAATGCCGTTTCATATCGCTGAATAGCGCTATAAAATAAAGCCAGCCTCACTCTTTCTTCATCGGTTAACACAGCATCGTTCGGATGAAAGTGTTCTTTGAATTTAGGTAGCATTGAAAATAGTTCAGTCGGTAATGGGATGTTACTATAGAGAGACTGGATCGTGTAAAGGTAGTAGTACCTCCACAAATCCTTCATGGGAAAATTCATGATCTTTTCACGCTGACCATTTCGGATGGCGGGAGGTATCTCCTTCAGCACAAAATAATCATCGGGAATCGAAAGGCCATCTGGCCCGGTATAGTCACGTGGCTTACACTTGATTTTTTTTATTCTCTTAAGGTGAATTTCAGATTGTGTGTATGCACGGCATCCCCATTGGGGATTTTCCAACAATGAATCCAGCGTACCTCGTGAATAGTTGCGATAAATTAAGACATGGTTGTTGTAAACAGCCTGGCCTTTTAATGCTGAAGGGAAATATTTTGATTTCGCCAGTTCATGTAACTGATTATAAAAATCTTTATCAGTCACGCTATGTTGAATAGAATATCGAAACATCAAATCATGATACTTAAATGCAGGATAACGTTGAAGGTCAGGAATCGTGAGGAGCTTCGTTACGGTATCTTCATGGGCTAATTGATAGTAGGCCGCTAACTGGGCTTGCTCCAATTGTTGTATAAGCCTGGCGTTCGGCTTCGCTGTAGATTCAACCGATATTTTCAGTGCTTCATATTCCTGCAAGGCACTTTTTCCGGGAATGATTTCCAGTAGATCTTTTCTCCACACAAGCCTGATGCGGGTGTACCGTTGTGCATCCAGTAACTTTAACAACAACGTATCTTTTTTATTTTCATTAACATAAGTCCGCCTTGCAGACGTTGACAGGTTTTTAAATGCCGTGAGATTATTCATATCAACTTGTTCCTGAAAGAATTCCCACTGTTCACGGGTAATAATATCAGGCGCCACGTCTGTTGTATCGAGGTAAGGGTTTAACACTAACATGAAGTTGTGCATGCGTTCTCGCGCCAAACGATCATTATCATTTTCATCGCCATCAATGCTGGCAAATGCTTCACCTTTTACAGCTACAATTTTCCCACGAATGCGGTTGAATGAGTTCTCTATCTCGAGTTGTTTGAGTTTATCAATCGTTACGACTTTGGAGGGATAGAAAACCTGTAGTTGGATGGTGTCATACTGATAGGTCACTTTATACTGGTCCTTTTTTCCTTTTGGTTTAAAATTGTTTTTAAACTTAAGTCGTGGAAACTCCATCTCAAAAAATCGCGAAGGCACCATGCTATAGGTACGGTACGCCTGCAATTGCTTTTGCTTTATGATGAATAAATTGAATGCTGTTCCATCAGCATTGCCGTGAAGCGGGAAAAGAAATTGCCTCGTCCTTCTTTTAATTTTTAGTATGGGTAGGTCGATCAGATATTTCCGTGTAGTATATTTTCGACTGAACTTCAACATCTCTCTTCTATAAGCAGGTTTGCTAAGTGTTCCATTCAATTCATAAAGTCCGTTTCTTCGGTTGGGAACACGTGTAAATTCAAGTGATGCACTATCGAACTGAGAGAGTGGAATAAATTCCTGAGCGATACCGCTCCTTCTTCCCTTGAATATTTTCTTCGCTGACCGGAATGAGCCTGTTAAGTACCCGCGGTCTTGTTTCAGATTCATAAACCCGTTGATCGCTTTCTGATTTTTGGGATTATGCCCTTTGTATTTTTTTAGTCCATAAGGCAGATGAGGTACAGAAGAACGAAGAAGTTGATCAGAATAATCCGGAAGCTCAGTCGGAACAGCAGGCGTGTGGGTAAAACCAAAGACCTGTACTGCAATGAACCGTTGACTGACTGGATCGTAAGACGTGGCCAGCGCAGTACAGTTGAATTTATTAGAAATGATATTTCGGTAATGGCCAGGTGAAGTTTTCCAAAGAGCGGCCATCACATCCGCGGTTGACTTGTAAGTGACTGTACTTAATTTCCTTCCTTTTACTGGATACTGAACACCGAGTTGTATTTGAATGACATTTTCGCCTGTAGCCGTATACAAAATGCCTCCGTGCAATTTGACACGTGCTGCAGGGGTTTCCTTGCCTTTTGTTTTTTGAAGATGTGATATTTTCTTTTCATGAATCAGAAAGTCAGCATGATCTTTTGCGGCTCGATAAAGTACATCATCCCACGCCAGATCAATGAGGTTCTTTTCTTGTCGCAGTTTGTTTACAGACCCGAAGGTTAACCACTCCAGTTTTTTGAGGTCTGGGGTTTCAAGATTGACTTCATCCGTTAACCGCTGAGCAAAGCCTGATAGCGAGAGCAGCAAGTGAAAAACAAGAAGGTGATAATTTTTTACAAGTTTATATATCCGATCCAAATTCATTCTCTATTAGCACTTAACACACATACAATCTATCGGGGGAGCAGCAAAATAAAAAAGCTCAAAACCGTAAAATGATTTTGAGCTTTTTAAGTGGAGTCGGAGGGAATTGTAACCTCAATCTAATTTACTGATACTCAGTATTAAATTTTCGATAACAATTGTAAGTGCACCGAATTTCCCCCTCGCTATATCAATTCAATTTCTTTCGATCCGTATTACTCAAAGATATAAAATTGCAATGAAGTAGGATAAATATTGAACAAGTAATTACGCTAATAAATACTTTGTCACTTGTTCATCATTCAGTCCGGTATAAGAACAAAACTCTTCTATGCTTACGAATTGGTGATCGTCTTTTTTGAAGTGACCTTTGATTCTCTTGAGCAGTATTCTTCCGTAGCGCTCACTCCTACCTGTGATGCGCTGAATGTCCTTCGGGTAGATAATAATTCTGTCAACTCTCATACACTATCTATGCTTCATCCTTGCCTTTGCTCGGGCGATGATGTTCTGTTAATGTAAATCTTTTTTGGAAATAACGGAACAATGTGACACAAGTTGCCCATAACGGAACAGCTACTTATGGCATGCCAATTTCTTCCAATATGTTTGAGTCGTTGCTGCAGCAATGGCTTAACCAGTCTGAGCCGTGAACAGGTTGGACAACTAATTTTTTAAACTATGGCGAGACAAAAAGGTGTCATAAAATTACAAGGACAAATGGGAGGTGTTTCCTTTTATAAATCCCAGCAAGATGGATTTCTTGCACGTGAAAAAGGTGGAGTAGATGCAGAGCGGATCAAGAACGATCCAAACTTTGAGCGTACTCGAGAGAACGGTGCAGAGTTCGGACGCGCAGGCGCTGCAGGTAAGTTGTTGAGAACTGCACTACGTGCATTGCTTATCAACATAGCGGATAGTCGCATGACGAGTCGCCTTACACGGGAAATGGTGAAGGTGGTTCAAGCGGACGCAACCAATGTCCGTGGGCAGCGAAATGTTATCGATGGTGAGGCGGAGTTACTTATTGGCTTTGAGTTCAATCTGGATGGAAAGCTGAGCGGTACATTTTTCGCTCCTTATGTTCCAGCAATTGATCGTGCTGCCGGGACTTTGTCTGTTCAAGTTCCAGATTATATTCCCGGAAACATGATCGGAGCACCTCAAGGTGCAACACATTTCCGATTGATTGCTGCCGGTGTGGAAGTGGACTTTGAGGAAGCAAGCTATGTAGTGAATACATCGACAACTCCTGAAGTTGTACTTGGTCCACAAAACCAAGCTGCTGTTACGCTGAGCAATGCTGTAACTCCGGCCAGTACCAAGCCGCTCTTTTTAGCCTTTGGAATTGAATTCCTTCAACAAGTGAATGGAGTATTCTATCCATTGAAGAATGGAGCGTATAACTCTTTGGCGTTGGTAGCGGTTGATGGTGGTGTGTAATGGAGTTGGAGTTATTCAGGATCTATTACCCTGAAGGAACCAATGGGGAGGTTCGATATGAAGGTATTTTGATTTGCCCGACTATCGAGCTCCCCTGGCTCCAAAACCAGCGAAACATTTCCTGTATTCCTGAAGGCCGGTATGAGTTGAAGAAACGAGTGACTCAGAAACGAGGTCAACATCTTCTGGTATTAAATGTAAAAGGCAGAAGTGGAATTTTAATTCATCCTGCAAATGATGCGAAGAAAGACTTGCACGGCTGTATTGCTCCGGTAACAATTCATACCGGCCCAGGGAAAGGAAGTCAATCGAGATTGGCAAATGAAAAGTTGAAAGCACTTGTGCTTGAGGCTTTCGAACGGAATGAAAAAGTATTTATCACCATAAAATCAAAAGGAAATGAAACTCATTGAACGAATAAAAGCACCCACTCCGAAATTTTTCCGAGTGCTGCGTAATGTTGGAATGGTCCTGGCCGCTGCCGGTGGTGCGCTCCTCGCCTCTCCTATTGCATTGCCCATTGTAGTAGTTACAGTCGCAGGATATCTTACGGTTGCTGGCGCTGTTGTGACTGCTGTAAGTCAAACTGCTGTCGAGGACGAAAGTCAATTCAATGGCGGAGGTGGCGCAAGTGATCTCACCCGTGACAATGGTGGTGGCGGAGGCATAGATCCAATTCGAAAAACCTAAACCTCGAATTGATGACTCATGGCAATCACACCGGAACAGTGGCTGGCACTGTTAGTGGAACACTACTGACGATCTTCGCGAACATTCATTCAGAAGATATTGCAAAGACTACAGTGCTCGCATGCATCGGTGCGATAGTGAGTTTTACAATTTCTATTCTTCTGAAGTGGATATCGAAAAAATTAAGATCCAACTAAATCTGAACCCTGACCAAATCGTCAGGGTTCTTTTTATTCTAGTAATTTATGAAGGACGACTCTCTTTAACTGCTTGATCAATTGAATTTGTTTTTCAAGGGTATCGCTTTGCGCGGATAGTTTGTTTAGAATTTCGATGGAATTTTTTAATGCCTCCCTTCTTATTCCAACTTTTGAATGTGCTGTTTTGATTACCTGGTGAAGTTCGGTAACACGGATGAATGAGATTACTGAACCGGTGAGATGCGGACGAAAGAAGCCACCTGCCCACAACCCATAGCAGAGCCAGTAAAAGTACTCTCTTTCTTCAAGGTTGTTCGCTGTGACTACAAAGCAATTTGGACAAGGATCTAAAAGTGGTTTGCCTGAATTGTTTCCTTTAGACAGGATGAAGAAGTGATTTTGATTTTTGAATTCATCTGTTGTTCTGTACGTTTTGATTTTTAGTATTTGCATGGTTTGCGCATTTAAATTTTTGCGCGGCCACACACATTTTTAAAAGAGAAAAGAAAAGGGAAAAAGAAAAGAGAAAGCTCTTCAACAGGATGGCGCTGGTGGGCTGTCAAGGTTTTTTAAAAAAATACTACCCGACCTCAGGAGGGTGGAGATTTTTTTAAAAACCCGCAGGGCTTGACCTTGACAGACCATTGTGCGGTGGGACTGCGCGAGCCATCCTACCTTTGCTTTTATCTTTTTGTTTGTGATAATGAAAATTGAACCATGAAAACAATCAACAGGATCAAAGAATACTTCAAATGATAAGTCATCTTCCCGTAAACAAAAAAAGCCCCCTAAAAAGGGAGCTCTGAAATGGAACACTCAAGCCACAAGAACCTGATGCAAACTTCCCTAATGCCACCCGGGAATACATAAAACACAAACGGCCTAAAGCCAAAGCGAACGCCCACCGATAACCACCAGCTACCTATGCGGACTTTTGTTGTATAATTAAACATGATGCGACCACACGGGACCGGACAGAAAGGTGCAAGGGCCG
>Ga0116157_10000633_pt1 | contig 36057 bp, 26 predicted proteins | sample AD_UKC048_MetaG_FD_89882 | JGI IMG/M metagenome (GOLD analysis project Ga0116157, IMG submission 89882) | Active sludge microbial communities of municipal wastewater-treating anaerobic digesters from USA - AD_UKC048_MetaG | ecosystem: Engineered > Bioreactor > Anaerobic > Digestate | place: USA... | reverse complement strand
GCACTCCGCTTCAGCCGGTGAAGCATTAACTAGAAAAATACAAGCAAAGGCAAATGCTATGATTATGTTTTTCGTATTTTTACAAATAATTTTCATAAAAGTTTTTTATATATGTTTATGTTCAATGCTATTCCTGTGTAGCGGTAGTTGGTTTTTCGGGAATGGCTTCTACATTAATATTTTGGGCCTTGATTTCAGTAGCTGTTAATTCATTATTGTTTTTAGCAGCAGAAACTACGACAAATTGGTTGACTTTAAGATCAGAGAGGGTTGAATTTTTGTATTCCGGAATTAAAATATTCGGATCAAAATCGCCTTTCTGCATTTTCTTTTTGATTTCTTCCGGATCTTTTGGCACACCAATAGTTATTTTAGTGCTGTCAGTAACTATGATTGTTTTAGTTTCAGATGGTGTGGTGTCATTCAATGGATCATTTGACCTAATGGCAACCTTTATTTTATTTCCGTCTATTTCATGAATCACGCCGACAATAGAGCTGTCTGTTGCATTGCTAGGAATTATTACTTCAGAATATACTTTTTCGAATTTGGCTTTGGCCGCATTATAGCCGGCTTGGAAAGATGCTTGGGTATTGTCAGAAGTTACGGCTACATTGTCGGAGAATTTCTTTCCGATAAGGATGCCGATTACCAAGATGGTGATGGCAACGATCACGCCTATTAAACTGATTACGATTTTGTTTTGCATATTGTTTTTGTTTTAAGATTTACTTGTGTTTATTATACAATATTATTCTATTTTTGCATAATTTTTAGGATTGAAGTTATGCACAATGCACAATTATTGCAAATTCCCCTTTCATTTTTTCGGGATGGCCCTGGAAATATTTTTTAATTTCCGGAATGTCGCCCCTCACAATCTCTTCAAATATTTTGGTCAGTTCTCGGCCAATGATTATTTTTTTTCCAGATCCCAGTTTTTCCAACAGCTCGATATTTTTCAAAACCCGATGAGGAGAATCATAATACACAGTAGGATGTTCAGCAGCTGCAATTTTTTTAAAAAAAGTTTCCCGCCCTTTTTTGTGCGGCGGAAAACCCATGAAAACAAACTGTTGCATGTCAATTCCGGACACACTGACAAGCGCTCCCAAAGCGGATGCTCCCGGAATCGGTACAGCAACAATATTTTCTTTGGCAGCCGCTGCCACAAGTTGATTGCCCGGATCAGAAATTCCCGGTGTTCCGGCATCACTGACATAGGCCACGCTTTTTCCATCTTTGATTTGGAAAATTATTTTTTCAAATTGCGTTTCTTTGCTGTGCTGATGCAGAGACAAGAGCGGTTTTGATATGTTATAATGAGAAAGGAGTTTACTGGTAACTCGCGTGTCCTCGCAAACAACCAGATCAACTTCTTTAAGAATACGCAAAGCGCGGAGAGTTATGTCCTCAAGATTGCCAATTGGAGTGGCGACTATGTATAAAATACCATTAATCATATTAATTAGTTAACGGGTTAAAGGGTTAATAGATTGAAACTCGTTAACTCGTGAACGTTTTAATAAATACAAATATTTATGATTTTAACTACTCACGCGCTCATCGGCGCCGCTGTCGGTAAAAATATTGCCAATCTTTGGCTCATTCCTTTCATAACAATTCCCCTTCATTTTTTGATGGATCATCTTCGCCATGGAGATTATCTGAACAAGGATTCGCGCTTTAGAAACACCTGGTGGAAAATAGTTCTGGATCTCTCTGTTGGAACAGTGCTTGTTTTCTTTATAATCCGTTATCAAAACTTAGATCGTCACGTCATCTGGCAAATTTCCATTGGTATGTTTTCTTCCATGCTGCCCGATCTTTTGACGGCCCTTAACAAGGAATTTGATTGTTTTATCCTCAATAAAATTCACGATTTCCATGCCTGGTGCCATAAATATCCGGCTTTCTCTAAAGAAAGGATCTGGAGCCTGCGCAACTCAGCCAATGATATTATGCTCTCCGTACTGGCAATAGCAATTTTATTTTTGTAGTTTTTTCTGCCTGAAATTCAATTTAAAATTTCTCGCTAGAGATATTTTGCTGTCCAGCTTTTTTTGTCTTTTTTAAGTTTTTCCGGCGTGCCTTCAAAAGTTACGTGTCCGCCAACTTCTCCGCCATCCGGTCCAAGCTCAATCACCCAATCGGCATCACGCACCACATCCAGATTGTGTTCCACTACGATAACCGTGTTGCCTTTGTCTACCAACGCATTCAAGACTGCCAAAAGCCGGCGTATATCGTCAAAATGCAATCCGGCAGTCGGCTCATCCAAAATATATAAGGTGTTGCCGGTTGATTTGCGTGCCAATTCTGTGGCCAATTTTATGCGTTGCGCTTCTCCGCCGGAAAGATTGGTGGCGTTTTGTCCCAATTTCAAATAACCCAAACCCACGTCTTCCATAGTTTTCAGTTTTTCCGCAATCAGCGGATGACGCGCAAAAAATCTAAGCGCAAAACGCACGTCCATATCCAGAATTTGGGCAATATTATAGCCTTTATATTCAATTTCCAAAGTTTTCCTGCTGAATCTTGTGCCATTGCAAGCTTCGCATTTCACATATACATCAGGCAAAAGATGCATTTCTATTTTCTTGAATCCTTCGCCTTGGCAAACTTCGCAGCGGCCGCCTTTCATATTGAAACTGAAACGGCTGGCTGTATAATTTCGATTTTTAGCTTCTTCAGTCTGCGCAAACAATTCCCGGATATGCGAAAACACTCCGGTATAGGTGGCTGCATTGGAACGCGGAGTCCTGCCGATCGGCGTCTGATTGATGCTGATCACTTTTTTTATATTTTCCAATCCCTTAATTTTCTTGTGCTTGCCCGGCAAATTCTTAGATCCATAAAAATATCTGGTTAAGGCTTTGGATAGAATATCCTTTACCAGCGTTGATTTTCCGCTGCCGGAAACTCCGCAAATAACCACGAATTTTTCCAGCGGAATTTTCACGTCGATTTTTTTCAGATTGTGTTCTTCTGCCCCAAAAATTTCAATGGCCTTGCCGTTGCCACTGCGATATTTTTTCTTATCGGAAACTTTTTTCTTTTTGGAAATATATTGGGCTGTCAGATTTTTGGAATTTATAAGTTTTTTATAATTGCCTTCAAAAACCACCGTGCCTCCTTCTTCACCGGCGCCCGGTCCCATATCGATAATCCAGTCTGCTGCTTTAATTATGCTTTCATCATGCTCAACAACAATAATTGAATTGCCGACTTTTTGCAGGTCTTTCATGGTTTTTATCAGTTTTTCCGTATCACGATTATGCAATCCGATGGATGGCTCGTCCAGAACATAAACGATTCCCATCAACTGCGAATTGAGCTGGGCAGCCAGCCTGATTCTTTGCGCCTCTCCTCCGGAAATAGTTTGCGCGCTGCGCCCCAGATTTAAATATTCCAAACCGACATTTTTGAGAGCTTTAAGACGTTGCAAAATTTCCCGCACAATGGTCTTGCAAATATCTTTTTCTTGTTCGCTTTGTTTCCATTTTTCATTATCAGCAAAAAATTCTTCCAATTGCCCAATGCTCATAGAAACTAAATCATCTATGGATTTGTTCTGGACAGTCACGGCCAGAAATTCTTTTTTCAGCCTTTTGCCATGGCAAGCCTCGCAAACATGCTCAGTCATATATTTCTCAATTTCTGCCCGGACATAATCCGACTTGGTTTCAAAATATTTTTTTTCAAGAGAAGGAATAATGCCTTCAAAATCATCTGCGCCGTAAAAAATAATCTGCAGCTGTTCCGGAGAAAGTTTTTTAACCGGCACACTCATGGAAAATTTGTATTTTTTGGAAAGCTCCTTGAGCTGCATGAATTGCGGGCCTTGTCCGCTGATTTTCCCGCCTGATTTGTTCCAGGGCTGGATTGCACCTTCCAAAAGAGACAGGTTTTTATTGGGAATTATCAAATCTTCGCTGACTTTCAGAATATATCCCAGCCCGCTGCAATTTTCACAGGCACCCTCCGGACTATTGAAAGAAAAATGGCGCGGCGTGACTTCTTTGATTTTTATTCCGCATTTCACGCAAAAAAAATCTTGATTATAGGTTCTTTCTTCCGAATTATCAAACAATATTTTCATTGAATTGCCGCCCATCTTCATGGCGGTTTCAATAGAGTCAACTATCCTTTCTGCATCCGGATTTTTTTTATCCAAAACAATGCGGTCGATAACTATTTCAATTTCATCGTCAATTTCATTGCTTTCAAGCATCAGCGCTTCAGCTACTGTGATTATTTTTCCACCGAGACACACACGCGCATAACCCATTTGCTGAATGTGTTTCAGCAGCTCAGTCCCAGTCGCGCTGTCTTTGGGCTTAGCCAAAATGGCTACCTGGGTATGATGGGAAAAAGTCAAAATTTCATCCAGAATTTCCTTGTGGGAACGCTTTTGCATTGAAGTGCCGCAACTCGGACAATGCAAAATTCCAACCTTGGCATAAAGAATGCGAAGATAGTCATAAATTTCTGTCAGTGTTCCGACTGTTGAACGCGGCGATCGGGAAACGCTTTTTTGATCAATGGAAATAGGCGGACTCAAGTTTTCGATTTTATCCACATCTGGCTTGATTGACGGGTCCAAAAAATTACGGGCATAGGAAGAAAGGCCCTCCATATAACGGCGGTTGCCTTCAGCATAAATCGTATCAAAAGCCAAAGAAGATTTTCCTGATCCGGAAAGGCCAGTAATCACGACGAATTTATTGCGCGGAACATTTACGTCGATATTCTTAAGATTATTAACCCGCGCGCCTTTGATGACAATCTCGTTGTTTTTAGCAGCTGTTTTTTTTGAAGCCATAGTATATAAATTATAAAGCTATGATTTAAGAGTTTGCCCTGTTAAATGATGCGGCTCCGCCACAATTTAACAGGGTGAACTAATTAAACATGGTATCAGAAAAATCGGAAAATGTAAACCCCTGCACAACTCATCTGTTAATTATTTTGGTTTTCTTTTAACTATATATAAAAAGAACCGAGGAGGATAATGTTCCCTCCCCGGCTAGATCTTCTCATTCTCTTTCAACAAAAAGTTTTTGTTTCCCCTTGTTCAAGGGCTTCATCAACAATAATTCACCTCCTTTCCTCTTGGTGTTTGATTATTCCGCTCGCTGCAAATTTTCAAGCTAACAGCAGCGTACCTACAAGTAACCTTCTGGCTCTTCAGCAGAGTTATTTCTTTTTTTAGTTTTCCAATCATATTCCCCAATATAAAAGCAGTGATTTTGTGTTTTTTAAAAAAAATTAACTGTCCCCTTCTGCTTATGATTTGTTTTTCTATTGTTTTTTCGCAATCTTCAATAAAAATTTTTGCTATTTCATCTGCCATTTTTTAAAAGAACCCCCTTCATTTTTTATTTTTTCCAACTTATCTTTTTACATCATTTTTAGATTTTTGTCAATAGCTCTCTCCTTCGGATTTTTCTATGATAGCTGATTGCAAATCTATGCGCTTCGTCCATAATACGCTTTAAAAGATTTTTATTATTTAAGATATTTTTTATTTCTTTAGGAAATTGAGACATTGGAATTTTATTGGAAATTGGAAATTGGAAATTAAGATTTTTACGCGTCTTACCTTTCGCGATAGCCACAACTAAAACAGCCAGGCCTAATTTAATCACCAGTTCACTTGCCATGTTGGCGTGCCCTTGCCCTCCATCCAGAAGAATCAGATCCGGCATTGCCCAATTGTTCTTGAATCTGCGCATGAGTACCTCTTGCATCATTGCCACATCATTGCTGCCAGAAACTGTTTTGATTTTAAATTTACGGTATTCTTTTTTGTCAGGTTCATCGCCTGAGAAAACTACCATTGAACCAACTGCATTCGTTCCGGAAATATTGGATATATCGTAGGCTTCAATTCTTGTATTTCGTATTTCGTATTTCGTGTCTCGTATTTTAGGTTCAAACTCTTTCGAAATCAGTGCCACATCACGAATATGATTTAATGCAAAAATCTTATTGCGCAGCTCTGCCGCTTTTTCGAATTCATGTTTCTTGGCCAAAATCTGCATTTCTTTTTCCAGCTTTTTGACCAAACTTTTTTTCTTGCCCTCCAGAATCATCCGGATGCCACGGATATTTTTTTGATAATCTTTCTGGGAAATCGCACCGGCATACGGTCCGGGACAAAGCCCAATTTGAAAATCCAGACAGCCTTTTTCCGTTTCTTGTTTGTTTGAATGAAAAGGCAAAATCTTTCGCATTATCTTAAGCGCAATTTCCATTTGCTTTTTGGAAGTATATGGACCGTAAATTTTCGTATATTGTATATCGTATTTTGTATTTCGTATTTTTTTAATTTGGGATTTGATATTTGGAATTTTATTAGAAATTAGAAATTTAGAATTAGAAATTTGATTATTTATCTCTGTAGCCCTAACAATAACTACTTTGGGAAAATCCTCTTTTGTCACCATAAAATATGAGAATGATTTATCATCTTTAAGGTCAATATTATATTTTGGCTGGTGTTTTTTGATCAAATTGCTTTCCAATATCAAAGCTTCCAAAACCGAATCAGTTTGAATGAGTTTTATATCTTCCACCTTGGGCATCATGGCCTCAATATGATTTCGAGTTTCCGTACCTCGGAAATACGAAGATACCCGGCTTTTGAGATTTGTCGCTTTGCCGATATAGAGGATTTTTCCGGCTTTATCCCTGAAAATATAGACTCCGGGCTCGGCCGGCAATTTATTCAGTTTTTCTCTAAGTATTGACTCGCTCATATAAATATGCTATACTTTTAAGTTGTAAAATACAAGCTATTTAAAAATTTTATATGAGGGACATAAGAATTATTCGATTAAATCATAACAATTCAAACAACGAAGGAGGATGATGGTATGTCTTGCAAAATTCTGAAAAGTATAAGCAACATGGACAAAGATGCTATAAAGTATTTATTTGAAAGCTTTGGTTCCAATATGGGCTTTCAGATTATGGAAAACGAAGTCTCTATTTTCCCATGCGTAAAAAATTTTGTGCCATTCAAAATTTTATATCCTCTTGAATGCGCTATCTCAGGCGATGGCAGTAAAATGACTGTCTTGGAACCTGGAATTTATGAAAGTATATTCACTGGCGTTTCCAATAGCACTAATGTTGTTTGCCTAAAAAGGCTAGATGGAAAAGAACCCAGAGTTGTTAATGTGTTTGTCGAATGGAAGGGGGGAAGAATGATTAACTGGCGGGGAATTGTCCCGGCTGGGAAATTTTAGAAATTTTTTTGTTTTTTTATTTAAAAAGCGTGACTGCTTATCCAAGCATGTCGCGCTTTTTTATTTTTTTAAAACATTATTGACATACTTTCTAAATCATATATAATTTAAATTCGTAGTAATTTAAAATCTTAATAATAAATTAATATGCAAAAAAACAGGGAGGGTTGATTTATGTGCATGAAATATCCAGTACCAAAAGTTTTAAAAAATGTTCCGAATACTGATTCTTCTGTTATTAAATATCTCCGTGAAAAATTCGGAGAAAATATGTTCTTTCACTCTAATGAAAATCTCGGTTTAATCTGCCCTTGTATTAAGGCCAATGTTCCGTTTAGGATAACAACTTGTATTGAGTATTCAACTACTCCGGACGGAAATAAAATGGCAGTACTTGAAAAAGGAGATTATGAAATTGTTTTTCATAACATATCTGGTCAAATTCATATCATTCACCTTAAAAAAATATCGGAAAACAAAAATGTTTCCATTTTGGGAGTTTATGCCGGATGGAAAAAAAACAGAATGATTAATTGGTGCGGAGCCGTTCCCATAAGGCTAACATAAGATTATTATAAAAGCGTGACTGCTTATCCAAGCATGTCGCGCTTTTTTATTTCTTCAAAACATCCCGTAGGTATTTGGCTGTATAACTTTCTTTGTGATATTTTATAATTTCTTCCGGCGAACCGGTCACCACAATGCGGCCGCCGTTGTCGCCGCCTTCCGGTCCCATATCGATAATCCAATCGGCCGTTTTGATGACGTCCATGTTGTGCTCAATCACCACCACCGAATTGCCGGCATCTACCAAACGATTTAGAACATTCAAAAGTTTTTTAATATCGTCAAAATGAAGGCCAGTTGTTGGTTCGTCCAGAATATATAGCGTGTCACCGGTCGCGCGCCGTGAAAGTTCAGTGGCCAATTTAATCCTTTGTGCTTCCCCGCCTGAAAGCGTTGTGGCGCTTTGTCCTAGCTCAATGTAACCTAAACCGACTTCTTCGAGCACCGAAAGTGGTTCATGGATTTTGGGAAAAGCGGCAAAAAATTCTTTGCCTTCCGAAACCGTCATTTTCAAAACTTCCGCAATATTTTTATTTTTATATTTCACCTGCAAAGTTTCGCTGTTATATCTCTGGCCATGGCAAACATCGCACGGGAGATATACATCTGGCATAAATTGCATTTCTATTTTCAAAAATCCTTCGCCATTGCAATTTTCGCAGCGTCCGCCGGAAACATTGAAAGAAAACCGGCCTGGGCCGTAGCCGCGCATCTTGGCATCTTTTGTCTGAGCAAACAGTTCGCGAATCGGCGTAAAAAGTCCAGTGTAGGTGGCCGGATTGGAACGCGGCGTGCGTCCAATCGGCGACTGATCAATCATAATCACCTTGTCGATATTTTCTACGCCCAAAATTTCTTTGTGCTTCCCTGGCACATTTAACGTGCGATGTAATTTGTTGGCCAAGGCTTTATACAAAGTTTCTTCCACCAAAGTTGATTTGCCACTGCCGGAAACTCCCGTCACGCAAGTGAAAACTTTTAGCGGAAATTCGGCCACGATGTTTTTGAGATTATGTTCGCCAGCCCCGCGCACCACGATTCTTTTTTTCTTGCCGGCATCACGCCTAAATTTTGGAATTTCAATTTCTTTTTCTCCACGCAAATATTTCCCAGTTAAAGATTTGGGATCTGCAATCACTTCTTCCGGAATTCCTTCGGCTACAATTTCTCCCCCATGCTTGCCGGCTCCCGGTCCGATATCCACCAGCCAATCAGCCGAGCGCATCATTTCCTCATCGTGTTCAATCACGATCAAGGTGTTGCCAATTTTTTGCAGTTGCCGCAAAGTTTCAATTAGTTTTGTGTTGTCCCGCGCATGAAGTCCGATTGATGGTTCATCGAGAATATATAGAACACCAACCAGTTGTGATCCGATTTGTGAAGCCAAGCGGATGCGCTGCGCCTCGCCGCCTGACAAAGAATGGGCTGCGCGCTGCAATGTCAGATATTCCAAACCAACATTGTTCAAAAATTCCAGACGCGCCACAATTTCCTTAAGAATTCGTCCGGCAATCATTTCTTCACGCGTTGTCAATTTCAAAGTCTGAAAAAATTCTAAACATTCACGAATGCTTAGCGATGAAACCGCAAAAATATTTTTCCCGTCAACAGTCACTAGCAAGGCTTCTTTTTTGTAGCGCGAACCTTTGCAAGTTGAACACGGTTTTTGCGACATATATTTTTCAATGCCTTCGCGCACTGCGTCTGATTCGGTTTTGAAATATCTTTCCTGCAAAAATCCGACAATTCCCTGCCAGTTCATATAAAACTTCCAATTGCTACCGGTTTTGGAACGCACAACAATTGGAATTTCTTCCCAGCCTCGCGTAGACGAGTCATTTCCGCGAGTCGAGGCGGGCGCTTCTTCCTCGATTGCCATGCTCTCATGTTCGGCTGTTCCGTAAAGGAGCAGATCTAATTTCTTTTTCGGCAAATCACGCAGACGCACATTATCAGGAATGTTGAAATATTTAGCCACCGACAAAATGACTCCGCCGTAATAATTATTCTTCTTGAAATTCCAAGGCGCCAAACCGCCTTCAGCCAAAGTTTTATTTTTGTCCGGCATTACCCTTTCAATGTCGATTTCTTTCTTGAAACCCAGGCCTTCGCAAGCCGGACAAGCGCCGAAAGGTGAATTAAAAGAAAACAAGCGCGATTCTAAATCTGGAAATTCAATATCGTGAACTGGACAAGAAAGTTTCTGATTAAAAATTTGTTCCGCTGAATTTTTTACTTTTGACTTTTTACTTTTGACTTTCACGATTCCTTCCGCCATTTTCAAAGCTTTTTCCACGCTTTCAAAAATCCGAGAAATATTTTTTTCATCAATATCCACTCGATCAACCACAATATCAATGCTGTGCTTTTTGTAACGTTCCAGTTTTATATCTTTAAAATCTTCCAAGCGAAGCAATTTTCCATCCACAATCGCTTCTGAAAAACCGCGCTTCCACATCTCATCCAAAAGCGCCAAATATTCTCCTTTTCTTTGGCGTACAATCGGAGAAAGAATTTCAACTGTATTTTTTTCATACATTTCAATAATGCGCGCCACAATTTCATCCGTTGAAAGCTTGGTAATTTCACGCCCGCAAATTTGACAATGCGGGATTCCAATCTTGGCATATAGAAGTCGCAGATAATCATGAATTTCCGTCACTGTGCCGACTGTTGAACGCGGATTGTGCGAAGCCGCTTTCTGGTCAATGGAAATTGCCGGTGAAAGTCCCTCAATGTAATCTACCTCCGGTTTTTCCATTTGCCCTAAAAACTGCCGCGCATAACTCGACAAACTTTCCAAATATCTCCTCTGCCCTTCGGCAAAAATAGTATCAAAAGCCAGCGTAGATTTTCCTGATCCGGAAATTCCCGTAAAGACAATGAATTTATTGCGCGGCAAAATCAAATCAATATTCTTTAAATTATGCTCCCGCGCGCCTTTGATAATAATCTCATCTGGCATATCTTTAATTTCTGAAAAATAAAATTTTTCGAGAAGTTCAAGTCTCCGAATTCATATTTTCCCTGAAATTTTTTGTTTCCCATGACTGATCACAAAAAATTTCAGCTGGAAAATATAGAGTTCGAGTTAGCTTCGCAGAAAAATTTTATTCTTCAGAAATCCCTATTAAATTATGCGCAAACGCCAAAAACTTCCCCTTTTTGGGTACTTTACATATACTCTTACGCTTTATTCATGATAATAATTCCAGAACTCAGGAATCCTATTGTATATTACAAGAAAATATGAAAAAATCAACCATAAAAAATATTAAGCCCAACAACATAATTGTATGGGCTTAGCTTTTACACCTGCAAACAATAAATTTATCTGCAGTAGTCCTTCACAGAGTCTTGGTGAAGAACTCGCGACGCGGAACCGTTGTTCCGCTCTCTTGTCTCTTGTGAGAGCGCTCTAGGAATAGAAATAATTATTCCCCGCCGCCGCTCTGAAACTATAATACTTTTTGCATTTTGTCAATACTTATCTATACAAAATAGAGGCCTCCATAGAGGCCTCTACCGTATTGGAAATTTTATATGAATCTAATTACCGCAGCTTCCGCCTTGAGCTTCAGATTGAGCTGTTTTTGCCATTTTTTCAATTTTAAATTAGTTAGGAGCGACCTCTTTCCACCCGGAAGGTTCGAGAGGACAAGCAGGACAGCTCTCTGATTGCTGAGAACAATCTGAGAGTTTTGCTGCACACACAGAATCGGTGCTGGGAAGTCTTACTTCAGTGCCTCCACAATTATTTCTCGCTAAACAACGCACTGCTGTTCTGATGTTAGTTTTTTCACAATTTTCAATCTCGTTGCAATCAACAGAATTGGAATAAAGACAACTGTAGTTGCTATAAGTTCTTGGAACTTCTGTACAAGTTGCATACTTAGCAGAGCCACTTAGAATCCCATTCGTACAAACTCTTGTTTCTGTTTTGCAGGATTCTGTACAACCATTAGCACTGCTGGAAAGAAAAGCGTCGTCAAAAGATGCCCCGTTTTCCATACAACCAAGAGTCAAAACATTTGTGCAAGTTAAATTACTACAGGAAGCATATGGAGTTGCTGGTTTTCCATTGATTTGCCATGCGCCGTTGACGCATTGAAATGTTGTTTGACTGCACTGTGCGCCACAAGTAGGTCCAGTTGGTGATGTAAAAGCTGTTATAGATTGCCCAGACTTAATTGTGTTACCCCAAGGATCAGTGCAGGGGCTTCCAGGAGCAACATAATAATCTATCCACCACATACCCACACTATCAGTACCCGATGTATCAGTTCCGTGATAAAAATGAAAATAAAACCAAGCTCTATGGGGACCAGGAGGCAAACCAGCGGTACTGAAAGTGGTGTAGCCTGAAGGATTTTTTTGTTTATTAAAATAACTAAGTCCAATTACTTCTTGCCATGACGAAATATTTGATGGCTTCACTAATAACCCAAGTGTCACTCCGTTGTTGCATGTATTGGCATTTGTGGTAGATGCGGTTACTATGGCCTGTTCTCCTTGGGTATATGAAGTTTTGTTTAAATTGAATGTGAAATTAACAGCATCTTGGTAACAATTATAACTACCACCGTCGCTGAGAAAAACTATTGGTTCTTTTGGCGGATCTGAATTCAGATCTGGGGGTGATAAGCAAGGACGCTGACTATTAAGGATTTGCCAAAACATCGGATTGTTTGGATTAAGCGGAGGAGCACCCGGAAAAGGAGGAGGACCAAAAACACCGCATAAGGGAAGATTTCTATAATTTGTCCCATAGGCCTCATCGCACGCTCTTAATGGCACTGCATTATCACTGCCAACTAGGTTAGCATATCCCGAATCCATCCAGGCTGTATATCCTGTTAACAACCTCGTTACAGCATGAGCCCTGCTCGATGGAAAAGCAGAAGCAATTGTTAATAATGCAAAAAAGATAAAAATGGAAATTATTTTTCCCCTACTGCGCAGTTTCCACAAAATTAAGCCCAGGACAAAAATAAATAATGCAACTAAAACAACAGTTAGAATAATCTTTGTTGTTTTGTTTACCGCTCCAGTCGTAATGTTCTCGTTTTGCTTTTCTGCAACTTTTTCTTTAGGCTTCAGGTTGATATTTTTTTCATATAACAAAACCCCGTTTTCAAGCATCTTAAGGGAGACACTCGGCTCAAAGCAATCTCGTGTAATCGGAACTTCCAATTTTACATTGGGTGTTGGATAGGAATTTTTTGTCCAGTTGTACTGATATTTTTCCGCGCAGGAGTTACCGTTGGCATCTTTGAATGTTACATCTATTATTGTATCGTTAAGAACTGTTTTGCTGTTTCTCGCTCCGGAAAAATTATCTGCCGAAGGTGATAAAATAGCCGAGATTATGGCTGTGTCTCCATTGTTATAGGAATTCTTATCCAAACTGGCGCTGACTATTGCCGCGCTGGCTCCAGCCACAACAAAATGAGCAAAAATAGGGTTTGAAAATATTTTTTGCTCTTGATTTAAAGAAATTTTAACATCATAAGCCTGCGGTTTTTCCGGAAGAGGAATTTGAATCTTGACCAGCTTATTTTCTTTGCCGGCAAAGCTTATTTTTTGATTTTCATCAGGTTGAGCTGACAATTTTTCTCCAAAATAATCTCTTACATTAAATTCGAAATTAGGAGCTAAAGTTATCGCTTCATCCAGGGCATTGCTGGCTTGGCATTCAAAAAAAAGTTTTTCGTCTTTTTTCAGATCCACGCCATGGTTAAGGGAATATTTTTTTTCGCCCTCTCCTTCAACTGTCAGATAGCAAGGGTTTCCAAATTCAACATATTGGCCGGTTCCGGACAGATTAATTTCAAAAACGCTAAGTGCAAGCACTAATCCGCTTTGATCTTTTACTTTTATCCACAATTCAAAGTCTCCCCCCAAAAAATCAGGGGCTTTATAAGTAATGGCTTTTTTAATAATTTCATTTTTTCTAATAGTAATTTTGTCATTATAATAAGTTTTGCTATCAGCGAAGACAACTTCATCCTCAGGCATTTTTTTGATCAATTCTAGTCCATAAACTAAATTTGATTGGACATCCATTGAATTTTCTAAATCAAAATTGATTTCGAAGATACCTTTTTCACTTTCTCTAATTTCCGCATTTCTAATATTCACATCAGCAATAAGGATGCCTCCCCCATCGGCACTTTTTTCAATATTACTATTTTCTTTAACACCAGTTTCTTCAACCGCTAATGCTTTTTCAGCAGCAAAAAAACACAGTGCAATTGCAGCTGCGAACAGCAAAAGTTTTGAAGAAACATTTTTGTTAGTGTTTTTCATTTTTTTAAGTTATTAGTTATTTAATACGACAAACTTTACTTTTATTATACAATAAAATATTCAAAAAGGGAAAATATGCTGTTAATAACTTTTTATTCTGCAATCAACGCTCCCTTCCTGTGTAAAAAGAGCCCTACCAAAGTAGGACTCTTTTTTCATATCGTAAATTTTGTATATTTTCTAATTCCCACAGCTTCCGCCTTGTGCTTCAGCTTGAGCTGAAGTTGCAGCGCCCGGAGCAGAGGCTAATTTCTTAGAACACTCTGCTGGAGCAGTGTTGAATGCGTCGCAAATTGCCTGCTTATATGCTTCCGGATTTCCGTATTGATAAACGGCTTTCGAGTTGGTTCCATTGATTTTAAGTGTTGGAGAACCGCTAGCATTAGCTTCTTTGGAAATTTTTTCATCAGCCTTCATTAAATCCGATCCAACTGCAGTCACACAAGAGGTTATTTTGGCCGTATTGATACCCAGGCTTCTTGCGCCAGTTTCCCAGCATGATCCGTCACTTCCGCATTTGGCATTAACGTAGGACACGAAGACGAACCATTTGTCTTTTCCATAATTTTTCAGCACGCAAGCTTCTCTCTCATTTTGCGCTACTTCTTTCTCGCCATGCAAAGATTGGATAGTGTCACCGCTGACTGACACAATATAGTGGAAATTAAAATCAACTTTATTTTTAAGCAAATCGTAGACCGGCTTTAGCGTGTCTTCTGCCTTATTGCCATAAGGACAAAAGCTCATTACATACAAATCAACTGCTGGTTTGTCTGTTTTTGGAATCGGCCTGCTGTTTTCTTCTTCTTGCTTTTTGGCTAATTCTTGCTGTTTCTCTATTTCTTCAAAAGAAATCATGCTTTGGATTAATTTTGCTCCGTCTTTAGTTGTATAAACCGGCTGTTCCTGGCCATTAAAGCTAAGCGTAGCCTTATAGAAGTTTCCCTCTTTGACAACATCTTTTACTGAAGCTCCGCTTTCCTTGACTAAATTTTCTAATTTTACTTTTATTGCTTCCGGTCCAACATCCACTTTTTCTTTCCAATATTTTTTAAAAGCAACTCCTCCCAGAATAGCAGCGACAGCTACGATTAAAATTATTGCTGCCACAATCATTTTTTTATTTTTATTCCAGGTTTCACAAAATTTTCCTCCACAGCAACATTTTGTCTGTTTTGGTGTTTCTTCAACAACTGAAGAAATAATTTCTTCTGTTTTTTCTTCCACGGGTTTGTTTTCGTTTTCCATAAGATTAATTTTTCCTTATTTTCTTCTCCTGACCAAGGAAAAGATGATCTGCAATCAGATCAAATAAAAAAATTACAAATTAAAAAGCCTTTTCAGCCTTTGCTCATTATATTATATGTGCTTGAAATGCGCAAGGAAGTTTGTTTTTTGCTTTTTCAGCAAAAGTCATTCGCCCGCTTTTCTTTCAAAAGAAAAGCGGACAGAAAAGAAACTTGCACCCCGATGAATTTCTGTGGCAAATTCTAAGCTCGTTCGCTAAAAAATCTAACTCCCCCGACAAGCCGGGGTCAGACAGAGATTTTTCTTAACGCTCACTTGCTTGAATTTGCTGACGAAATTCATAGGGTGCGGAAAAATACGAAATTCAAAATTCATTTTAAATTGGAATTCCGCATTTAAAAGGCGCCATATGAAGTACGTGGGCGAAGCGCGAGTAATGAGCGTTAAAAATTTTGTGAGGAGCGAAGCGGAATTGAAATTTTAGCGAGAAGCGTTGCGCTTGCCATCAGTATCTTCATCCTGGCGCGACTTTCCTTGCCCCGTAGCGAGCTCTGCTCTGCTTCTGGGGTTTTGTAACTTTTTTTATCCTAGAAAGAAAAGTTAATGCTAATTTGCGGAAAAAGAAAGTTGAAAAATAAAATTTATAGAAATAAGATTTATCTATTTTATCTGCAATTTCCGAAGCTCAGAAATTTCATCCCGAATAATCGCTGCTTTTTCAAATTCCAGCGCCCGTGCCGCTTCTTTCATTTCCTTTTCTCTTTGCTTTATATACCCCACCATATCTTCCAATGATTCCAGTTTGGCATAATCAGCCGTTGGCGCCGGATTAATTTCATGATCAATAATTGATTTGATATTTTTCTGAATCGTCGCCGGCGTGATGTGATGTTTTTGATTATACTCCGCTTGCAGCTTACGACGCCGGTTGGTTTCATCAATTGCCCGCTGCATCGAACCCGTCACATTGTCCGCATACAAAATCACGCGTCCGCTGACATTTCTGGCCGCACGCCCAATGGTTTGAATGAGCGACGTTTCACTGCGCAAAAATCCTTCTTTGTCTGCATCCAAAACTGCCACCAGCGAAACCTCCGGCAAATCCAAACCTTCCCTGAGAAGATTGACGCCCACCAAAACATCAAACTGCCCACGCCGCAGTCCTTCCAAAATGCGCACCCGATCCAAAGTTTCCACATCGGAATGCAAATATTCGCATTTGATTTTATTTTCTTTGAGAAAATCCGACAAATCTTCCGCCTGTTTTTTGGTTAGCGTCGTAATTAAAACTCTCTCGCCTTTTTCCACTATTTTTTCTATTTCAGCCAGAACATCCTTAACTTGTCCCTTGGCCCGCCTCGACTCGCGGAGATGACCGCTCGTCGATGCGAGGCGGGCTGATTTGATAATAAGCTCCGGATCCAAAAGTCCCGTCGGCCGAATTATTTGCTCAACAATATTGTATCTAGTATCTAGTATTTTGTATTTGGTATTTTTTGATTTATTTGTAATTTGTGATTTGGAGTTTGTTTGTTTCTCGTTGCTTGTATCTTGTGATTTGCCGTATTCATACGGCCCCGGCGTAGCCGAAGTAAAAATCAATTGATTGATATGTTCTTCAAATTCAGAAAACTTAAGCGGCCGATTGTCAAAAGCGCTCGGCAATCTAAATCCATTATTAACCAAAGATTCTTTGCGCGCCCGGTCGCCATTATACATCGCATTAAGTTGCGGCACCGTCACGTGCGATTCATCAATCACGAGGAGAAAATCTTTGGGAAAATAATCCACCAATGTATATGGCATTTCACCCGGTTGTCGCCCGGTCAAATGACGTGAATAATTTTCAATCCCATTGCAATAGCCGATTTCCCGCATCATTTCCAAATCTTGTTTGGTCCTTCTTTCCAATCTTTCCGCTTCCAAAAGTTTTCCATTATCACGCAAATATTTGACTTGAGTTTGCATTTCTTTTTCGATATTTTCCAAAGCCGCTTGCATGACCGGTTCCGGCACCACGAAATGCTTGGCCGGATAGATCAAAGTTTTTTCGAGATTCCCCAATTTTTCGCCAGTCAAAAAATCATATTCCTGAATCCGGTCGACAACTCCGTTTTTTATATCAATACGCGTTACTATTTCCCGTCCGGTCGGCATGATTTCAAAAGTGTCACCGGTCACCCGAAATTTTCCCCGGCTCAAAAGGTCGCTGCGCAAAAATTGCAAATCAATCAGCTCTTTAATTTTCTCAGCGCGATCAAATTTTTCGCCAACTTTCACTTCAAAACTGATTTCCCGATAATATTCCGGCGAGCCCAAACCATAGATGCAGGAAACCGAAGCGACGATAATCACATCTTGCCGCGACAAAAGCGCGCTGGTGGCACTGTGCCGCAAGCGATCAATTTCGTCATTGATCTGCGCTTCTTTTTCAATGTAGGTGTCTGAAGAAGCAATGTAAGCTTCCGGCTGATAGTAGTCGTAGTAAGACACGAAATATTCCACCGCATTTTTGGGAAAAAAAGTGCGAAGTTCCTGTGTCAGCTGCGCCGCCAAAGTTTTATTGGGCGCAATAAGCAGTGTTGGTTTTTGCACCTTTTGAACCACGTTGGCAATCGTGAATGTTTTGCCCGAGCCCGTCACGCCCAAAAGCGTCTGGAATTTTTTCCCAGACTTAATGCCTTGAACCAATTGCTCAATAGCTTGTGGTTGATCACCACTAGGCTTAAATTTGCTGTTTAACTGAAATTTCATAGTTTAGTATATGGTATTTAGTATTTAGTATCTATACGAAATACAAAATACTACATACAAGATACTGTATACTACAATTTTATCCCATTTTTGTCCATTAACTAATTACCATTGACATTATTTTTTAAATCTTCTATTATTATAAATGTCGTGTTGAATGCTCCGTCCTACGGAAGAGGACAGGGAGCTTACGCACACATTTTTGGAGGCACCCCCATGTGCCTCAGGCGCAAAAGCGCCGCCCTCTTACGGCTTGGCAGCGAGTTATTCTACTCGCTGCCATGACCACCTCTCCCCTTGCAATGTTCAAGGGTTTTTTATTTGATAAAAAGTATTATGTTGGCCGAGGGTTGCCAAAATCCAAATAACCTGCTATACTCTTTATACAACTAAGAAAGTCCAAATTTAGCCCGCTTTAAAGCATAATTTAGAGACAGGCTGAATAACTTCCACCAGAAGAAGGGATTTTCTTGTTTGGTGGTTTTTTGTTTCTTATCAAAATCTCTGATTTTGCTATAAGAAACAAACCCCGCACAAATTTCTCACAAAACGTGCTCTAAAAAAATATGTAAGCTGTAAGGCGGAAATGAAAAGCGAACAAAAAATAATTTCGAACAAATAAAATTTGTTGCGGGGTTATAATCAAATTTAGTTAACTCATTAATAATAACAATAACATTATGCAGTACGAATTGTTCTATCTTGTAGGCGAACGCCAGGAGGCCAATCTGGAAGCGATCAAAGAAAATGTGAAATCTCTTTTGGTTTCGCACCAGGCCAAATTGCTTGAACCGGAACTTTCTGAAAAAAGAAAGCTTTCCTATGAAATCAAGCATCAAAGAAAAGGGGTTTATGTAACCCGCCGTTTTGAATTGCCTGAAGCTGATGACCAAAAAGAATCTCCTCTTAGAGAAATAACCAAAAAACTCAACCTTTCCAATGAGGTTCTCCGATTTATGATTGTCAAAACTGATGATCTGCCAGAATTGGATTCTAAGGAAAAAAGAAAAGCTCGTGAAATGGCGGCTCAAACCCAATCTTCTCAAAGAACACCGCGCTCAGCTGAAAAACAACCAGCCTACCGACAACCAAGAAAACAGGAACAGCCAAAACCCGCTCAAGCTCCGCAGCCGACAAAGGAGGAAACCAAAGATATCGACAAACAACTTGATAAATTGTTAGATATTTAATTAAAAGCGATTCAAATCTACAAATATCGTTCGAATCTACAAATAAAATTCAAATTCGTAGATTCGTCCGCCAGCTGGCGGAACATTCGTAGTTTCGGATCGGCATAAACTTTATGAATCTAAACAAAGTTCAACTCATTGGCCGCCTTACCCGCGACCCAGAAGTTAGAACAACTCCTTCCGGACAAACAGTTGCCACTGTCAGTTTGGCCACTAACCGCACCTGGAACGACAAAAGCGGACAAAAGCAGGAAAAGTCCGAATTCCACAACATCGTCGCCTGGGGACGCTTAGCTGAAATTATCGGACAATATATGTCCAAGGGCCAAGAAGCCTATTTCGAAGGCCGCATGGAAACGCGAACCTACACCGGCAAAGACGGCATTGAAAGAAGAACAACAGAAGTAGTTGCCGAAAATATGCAAATGGGTTCACGCCCACAGGGATCCGGAAATTATAATCGCCCTGCCGCAGCCGCCGCCACTGGAGCCATGGCCGGCGGAGCAGCTGCAACCACCACTCCAATTGCCGAAGAGATCCCAACCATCAATCTTGATGACGAAAAAGAGGAAGTAAAAATTGAAGATGTACCGTTTTAAGAATTTAGAATTACGAATTTTGAATTTCGAATGAATGATTGAACTCTTAATGTTTAAAATATTCAAACATTTGAAATTGATTAAAAATTCAAAATTAAAAATTTAAAATTATTTATTATAATATTTATGGAAAGAAAGCAATGTTATTTTTGCGAACAAAAGATGGACAAGATAGACTACAAAGACGCCTATTTGATCCGCCGCTTCATGAATTCGCAAGGAAAAATTTATCCGCCAAAACGTCATGGCATTTGCACTAAGCATCAACGCACTTTGTCGCAAGCTATTAAGCGTGCTCGCGTGATGGCCTTGGCACCGTTTGTCGTTAAATAATCGCGTAACTTATAACGTAAAACGCATAACGTTTTAGGTTGCGCGTTTTACGTTTTACGACTAATGTTAGGAATTACAGAAATTAAATGTGGGAAAAATATTCTTTGGGAAAATGCTCCCTATGTCGTTTTGAATGCGGAACATTCCAAAACCGGCCGCGCCGGCGCCGTGCTCCGCACCAAACTTAAAAACCTTCTAACCGGAAATGTTTTGGAAAAAACATTTAATGGTTCGGACAAGGTGGATGAAGCTGACATGTCAAAAACCAAAGCACAATATCTCTATCCGGAACATGACGGCTTTGTTTTCATGGACACAACTTCCTATGATCAATTTTCACTCGCGAAAGATGTGGTCGGCGAAGCGAATTTGTATTTGCTGGAAGGCACTGAAGTCACAGTCCTCAATTTCAATGACACACCGGTCAACATTGAATTGCCGATCAAGGTTACGTTGAAAGTAGTAGAGGCGCCGCCTGGCATCAAAGGCGATACTGCCGGTACTGGAGGAAAAGTGGTCATTATGGAAACCGGCCTCAAAGTTTCCGCTCCGCTTTTCATTAACGAAGGAGATGAATTGATAATCAACACGGAAACAGGAACATACGTTTCCAGAGCCTAGAAAATTTTTCTTTAATATTTTCTTCTCTTTTTGAAAATAACTTTTTGAAAAATAAAAAACCGATTACTCGGTTTTTTATTTAGGCCTAATATTGCTAACAAGCTAACAAAACTAACTAAGCTACTTAGAACAGTCCCATTTGGCCAAAAAAAGTAAATACCATAAGAGGTACTAGAGCCAAGAGAAGCGCGAAATTAAATTCTTCGTTTCGTTCATCTTCTTGAGCTCTTTTGGCGCAGTGAGGACAAGAACACTTTTTTTGTTTTTTTTCCATTTTTTTTATATATTAAATTAATAAATTTATATAAAAAACGGGCATTTGCCACCCGTTTTACTATACCCTTCCATTATACACCATTTGGAGGCAAAAGTCAAACATTTTAGCCCTAGTTTTGCAAAAAACTTACACAACGACCGCTTTGAATGCGTTTTTTTGTTTTTTAAATTCTGGCTTTATCTAAAATTTCTTTAAAAATCTTGTTAGCCACTTTTGGATTTTCCTTGAGAAAAGCTTTGGCTGATTCCCTGCCAGCGCCCAATTTTATATCTTCAAACGAAAGCGAGTTGCCTGCTTTTTTTACAACTTCATATTTAACTCCCGTATCAAGAAGATCTCCAGCCAAGGAAATTCCTTCATTATACATGATGTCGAATTCAGCCGTTTTGAAAGGAGCCGCTACTTTGTTTTTTACAATTTTAACCTTGGTCCTGTTGCCGACAATTTCTTCCCCTTTTTTAATTTGTGCGCTTCTTCTGACTTCAATGCGGACCGATGAATAGAATTTCAGAGCCTGGCCGCCGGTTGTTGTTTCCGGATTGCCGAACATCACGCCAATTTTCATTCTGATCTGATTAATGAAAATGACGGTCGCATTTGACCTCGCGATAATGGCTGTTAGTTTTCTTAGCGCTTGCGACATAAGTCTGGCTTGACGTCCGACATGCTGGTCGCCCATTTCGCCTTCAATTTCAGCCTTAGGAACCAGGGCTGCCACTGAGTCCACAACAATCATATCCACAACGCCTGAACGCACCAGAGATTCGACAATATCCAAAGCTTGCTCACCCGTGTCTGGCTGGGAAACAAGCAAATTTTTAATGTCTACGCCTATCCTTTTGGCATATTCCGGATCCAAAGCGTGTTCCGCATCCACAAAAGCTGCTGTGCCACCAAGTTTTTGAGAATTGGCGATAATATGCAAAGTCAGAGTTGTTTTTCCGGATGATTCCGGTCCATAAACTTCAATTATCCTGCCTCTGGGCACTCCGCCGTTGCCCATAGCGATATCAAGAGAAACTGATCCGGTCGGTATGGTTTCTACATCAACCCTTTTTACATCACCCAGTTTCATAATCATGCCTTCCCCGAATTTTTCCTGAATATCTTCGACCAATTTATCTACATCTTTTTGTTCAGCGTTTTTTACTTTTTCTACCGGTTCTTTAGCCGGCCTTTTTTCTTTTGCCATTTTTGTCTATGAGCGGAGCGAGTAGCTACAAAAATGAGCATCCCGCACCAATTCTTTGTTAATTTTTTATATTACTTTTACTAAAGCCGTAAGGCGTTTCCGTGCACTTATCTAAATATTACAAGAAATAATATTCGGAATTGGTGCTGTGACAGCCCTTCTTTTTATTTTTTAATTATTTTTTTCCACTTTACCATTAGCAGTATATTGCATATCTCGTACAACTCCCGGATCACTGCTGAGAGCGCCCAAATCTTTTCCGTTTATTTTTACAAAAGTTTGGTTGCCTTTGCCGGAAGTTATATTGATCGTGTTTTTAGCTTCAAAAGTCTGGACTGATTGCGGCAACAACACTCCACTGTAGACCAAATTTTCATCAGCTTCAACTGAAAGCCATGTCGGGCTAGGATTAACATAAATTTCAGCGGTTATGGGTGTGCCGTTTTTATTTTCATTGCCAGTTGCCGTTTGTTCGGGAACAGAAATATCATTAACATTTTGCTGGTTGGCGTTTTCAAAAGCAGTTTCCACCGTCAAAGCCTGAGACGTTTCCTTGTTAAACTTGCTCCTGACCTTAACTGTGATTGTGTTCGGTCCTTGTTTTAATCCCACGTCCTCGCCGAATTCTCCGTTTTCATTAACCATTACCGGCTGGTCATTGATAAAAACCAGCGCATCTTTTTCAGCAATGCCAGTTACATGGACGGAATTGCCGTTAATCGTTTCTCCATTTATCGGCTTGACTATAACTAGGCGCGGTTTGGAAATAAAATTGTTAACCTCTATATAAAGATATAGGAAGCTGCCAAAAATCAAGGCAACCAAAGAGCAAATGATAATGATTTTGGGCGTAATCACCAGGCTGGAAAATTTTATCGGTGCGCTTACTTTTTCAGTGTCAGGAATTTTCTTGATATTTTTTTGTATGCCCTTTTCACGTTCATATTGGCGAATCAGCATTTTTTCATTCAATCCCATAAAAACAGCATAGCTTCTGAGAAAACCCCTGACATAAACATCAGCAGGGAGCTTCAAATATTCGCCTTGTTCCAGATATTTAAGATACTTGATTTGAATTTTGGTACTTTTTGAAATATCTGCCAGACTCAAACGCCGTTCATCGCGAATTTTTTTCATCCGCTCACCCAAAGTCAATGAATCAATTTTTTTGGTAGTAAATCGTACCATAATCAACTTCGTTGAAAGTTACAAATTGCAAGAAACAATTTCCAAACAAATTCCAACAATCAATAATCAAAAAATAATATTTAAGATTTGAAATTTTTAATTTGTATTTTTGTTTGGTTTTTGTATCTTGTATCTTGGTTATTGATGTTACAAACATTACATTTGCCATTTGTCACGAACAACTTGATCTTCAATGGGACTTTCATAGGCTGTCTGATTTTCACTTTCTATCAGAACTTCCCGCGGCTTGTTAGTTCCGTCTGATGGAGCTATCACACCTCTTTCTTCTAATATATCAATCAGTCTGGCTGCACGGGAATAACCTATGCGCATGCGCCTTTGCAGCAAAGAAGAAGAAGCTTTGCCAGCCTGCAACACCACTTCCTTGGCTTCTTCATAACGCTCGTCTTCCATATCATTATTGTTTTCCGGAATTGAAGCAAAATCAATTTTGTCACCGGTATAAGTTGTGATTACTTCCCCGTTTTTGTTGCCTGAAGATTTTCCGTTTTCTGCAACAATTTCATCGCTCAAATCATCCTCTATTTTGTTGAATTTCTGATTTTTTATGAATTTAACAACTCTTTTTATTTCATCTTCGGAAACAAATACTCCCTGCACCCTTTTCAGATCAACAGCTTCGGCCGCCGAATAGAGCATATCGCCATTGCCTAAGAGTTTTTCTGCACCGCTGGAATCCAAAATCGTACGCGAATCCATAAGCGCCGGCACTTTGAAAGCAATGCGAGTGGGGATATTTGATTTTATAAGCCCAGTGATTACTGTTACGGTCGGCTTTTGGGTGCTGAGTATCAGATGGATTCCAACCGCTCTGGACATTTGCGCCAAGCGGATGACTGCGCCCTCAACTTCTTTGCCATGCGAAGCCATGAGGTCTGCCAATTCATCAATTACAATAACAATATACGGTATTTTTTTGATAGATTCTTCTATGAATTCGCCGGAGCCTTCGTTTAATCTTTGATAGGTTTCTTTCCTTTCAGCTTTAATATTAAAGGAGGTTATGTCTTTTGAACCGACATCCTGAAGCAATTTGTAACGGCGTTCCATTTCTCCAATCGCCCACCGGAGAGCGCTCAGCACTTTTCCATTTTCCACAATTACATCAGACAATAGGTGTGGAATGCCATTGTACGGAGTCAGTTCGACTCTTTTCGGATCAACCAGGATTAGTTTTAAATCTGCCGGAGAATTTTGATAGAGCAATGAAAGCAGGATCGTATTAATGCAAACACTTTTACCGCTGCCAGTCGAACCGGCGATAAGAAGATGCGGCATTTTTTTCAAATTGCCAAAAATATAATTCCCACTTACGTCCTTCCCTAGCGCCAATTGCAAATTTGATGTACGACTTTCAAAATCAAGAGAGTGCAGAAGCTCTGGCAATCTGATTATGGCGCCTTTTTTGTTCGGAACCTCTATCCCAACCAGTGATTTACCTGGAATCGGAGCTTCGATGCGCACTTGGCGCGCCGCCAATCTCAGAGCCAAATCGTTGCTCAGCGTCGTTATTCTGCTCAGTTTTACACCAACTGCTGGACGAAAACTATATTGTGTAACTGTCGGACCTGTTATTATTTCTCCCAATTCAACTTCGATGCCGAAATTGCGCAAAGTGTCTTGAATAATTTTTGCATTTTTTTCCACATCTCCGCCTTGCGCTTTTTCAATGGTGTCATCCAAAAGATCAATTGGCGGCAATTTCCAATCTGCATCCTCCCGTTCATCATTTTCTTCTTTTTCTTTTTTCCCCTTGGGAGTCCAGGCGGCTGCTTTTTTCAGAATAGCTTTCATGCGGCTTTCTTCTTCATTTTCCTTTTCGCCCGCATTAGGATCCTGAACAAATTCTGTTTTCTTTTCTTCTTTTTCTTTTGCTGCTTCTTCTGATTGTTCATCATTATTTTTTTCGCTATCAGTTTCATTTTGGCTGTCTTCAGAAGTTTCTTCGTCCTCGTTTTCATCAATTTTTTTGCGGATAAATTTATTCACAAATTGCACCAAGGAAAAATTGAATGCAACGAGAATTCCGATCAGGAACAGCGCGAAGAAAATAATAGCTCCGCCAATCGTGCCTGCTAATTTCAAAAATAAATAGGCGAAAACATAACCCAAAAATCCACCGCCTCCGCCAGCTTTGGCCACAGCCAACATTTCTTCCGGTTGGCAGGAAAAAATATGAATCAAACTCAGAATACTAATAAAAGCAACGGTTATCCCTAATAATTTGGAAATATAAAAAAGCGTTTCTTTGCGGAAAAACAAAATAACACCGGCTACTAACAGGATTATCGGCGAAACATACTTGCCTATTCCAAACAGCAAACCGGTAGCCGAATTTAAGAATTTCCCCAAAATTCCCGCTTCAACAATTTTGGCTTCTGACAAAAAACCGAGCACGAAAAGGCTTGCCAAGGCAAACAGGAATATTGCCACCGCACTGCGTTTAACATCGCCGTGAATTATTGGTTTTGCCTCATTTTTTTCATCACTTTCCTGATTCTTTTTTCTTCTGCCCATAACCAAATTTTAGAAAATTGTTAGTAATCTTGTTTCATCCATTCTAACACATATTTTCTCTATTCCAAAGCCCTGCTGCCAAAAAGCATTCCGGCTGACGGGCCATGTTTTAGAGAGTTATTTTTTAAAGGACTTATTTTTATTATTTTCATTCTTTTTACCACTAATTTTTGAACTTCCTCGATATTTAAAATCTTATGGCGATAATCTTCTTTGATTTTGTAGTTTTTTGTATAAAGAAGCGCACCGCTTATTTGCAAATTTTCAAGCGCTTTAATTTCCCGGCGCATTTTCTTCTGCAAAGCGCTGATTCGCCATTCACATATCCACCCAAAAATTGCTCTGCTTCCGTAGATGAAAAGAGTGGTTGAAAATAAAAATAAAATAACTGGAAAAATTTTCATAATATTCAATTTTTAATTTTATTAGAGGCTTATGAATTTTACCGGCAAAACGCGCTTGAAAATTCCGGCAATAAAGATAACGTCGGCTTCAGATAGATAAATCGGATGATGCGCATCATTAGTGGAATGCGGAAAAAGGGCAATCACGCCCTTGCCCATGTTTTTATATTTTTTAATCGTTGCCATGCCGTTGATTACTGCTACCACGATTTTATTCTCAAAATCAGAATCGCTTTGCGCTTTTTCAAAAATCACATAGTCGCCATCATTGATTCCTTCTTTATTCATTGAATCGCCCAGCGCTTTGACAGCAAACATTTTTTCCGGTTCAGCTTTTTGAAAAAGGCTTCTGGAAAGCTGCAAAAAATCATCTGCTGGATTGTCTTCCGCATAGGCCAGAGCTTCGCCGCAAGAAGCCAAACCGTAGAGCGGAATGGAAAAAATATTTTGGGCATCGCCATAGTTTTCATTTTCCACCAAATATATTTTTTTGTTTTCATCGCGCGTGATGAGATCTTTCTTTTCCAATGCTTCAATGACTTGCATGACTGATTTCATGCTGTCGCTCAATCCTTTGGAAACCAGGTGTTTATGCAGGCGATAGCTGGTCGGCTTTTCACCTCTTTGCAACGTGATTTCCCGAATATATTCGAGAATGTTTTTTTGTTTAGCAGTTAGTTTTTGTTCCATTTACCCTGTTAAATAAGATTTGAATCTTTTTTATAAAGAGATTGCAAATTATTTATGATTAATGATTAACACCCTGCAATTCAAATTACTTTTCAAATCTTAATTTTGCAAAGCAAAATTATTTAACAGGGTGAATTTTTTTGTTTAATTATTACAGTGTTATTTTATCACTACTTTAATATCACTGCAAGCCCCCCCTGTGGATAACTTTTTAGTCTTGGTTTTCAAAAAATGGAAGAAATCTGAAAAGTCCAAAAAATGGCTTTGTATAAATAAAAAAGGCCGGATCCTAAGATAAAGGAAACCGGCTGCAGACTTTATAAGTAGTTTCAAGAAAAATAAAGTTACTTTCTATTTTTTTGTTTTTTGTGCAAAATCCTCAAGCATTGCTTGAGCGCGTATGTGTATGAAATGTGCATACACATTGAAATTCTTTCCGCCTATCTTTGTCCCCCTTTGCAGAATTTTCCCGTCTTTTTTATATATTTCCCAAACAGGAAAATCATCCACTGAAATTATCCTGCCTTCTGTTTCTTCTTCTCCTTCTTGTTTTTGGGAAAATTTTTCAATTGTAACATTAGGAACTCCCACTCCCGTCAGAAAATCAGCTGCTTTTTTGCTGACGTTGTCCAGCGTTTGAAAAATGGTAAACATGTGGAGCCTCCTTTCCGAGCCAAATTAACTCTGATTATGATTGTGTGAATTTTAAAAAAACTATGGCTATCTACTTAATTATTACCCCTGAATATGCCGACTATTTCAGTCTCAAATATTTTCGATAAAATTCCACTGCGGATTTGGAAAATAAAAATCAGTATTGACAAGGGTCTTATTCTACGATATGATAGTTTGTTATTTAAAAATATCATAAAAAAGAGAGGGGACGATCGAAAAATGCAAAATTTGCCAAAACGTAATTTAATTCAATGTGTTGATGAATTGATGCTGTATCGCGGTTTAGTTGGGAGCAAAGGATTGCCGAATGATTTGCTTTTTTTAATAAAGAATCTTCATGCCAAAGAAGCCTATCGGGAACTTATATATCAGATGAGAATATTTTTCCGCATTAATTGCAATATTGGCGTAGGATTTTCACCTAGCAAGAAAAATCCTAATTACGCAATTCAGGACACAATAATGAGAAACATAGGCAATTCTTTTGATCCATTCTTTTTCTTTCAAGCAGCGAATATTGAACACAAAAGAAGAAAAGAACCGGCAAAAATAAGTTTTCCCGATCCGACACCCGCATTTAATTCGCGCGCATTTGAAACTATGCGAGCATATATGATTGTGGAACGCTGGATTCTTATGATGCCATTAGAAACAATCGTGTCTCTTGTCGCTCATGAGTTAGCCCATGTTCTGCTTTATTCAACACAAAGCCGCTACTGCAAAAGCGAAAAAGCAACCGATATCCTTGCAATGATACTAGTTGGACCGGATATCGCAAAAAAGGGGATGCGTATTGGAAACTTTAAGCTTGGATATCTAAATGATGAACAACTTGAAATCGCCTATGATGAGATTAAAGGAAAAGAAAAAATTTCCAGTTTTTCAAAAATACGCGGTTTCGTAAAAAATGTTTTTACCAAATTTTAAACAACTACTCTAAATAGTTTCTAACAAAAAGGCCTTGAAATTCAAGGTCTTTTAAATTTATATTTCACCCAAGTACCCATTGCGGATTTTGGGGAACCATTAACTAAACTATTCTCGTATTCTCGAGAATACGAGAATAGTGTTTGCTTAGCAAAACATTGGGTTGTGGACCGAAAAAACAGAAGGCCAACATGCTCTTCGAGCTGTTGGCTTTTCTCTTAACGCATTTTTTTCTTTCGCAAATTTTTGCGAAAACATTTTTGAACAAACATTTCTCTATTTTGGAATCTTTTCAAAGATTCCGCAAAGTTTGATTGTTGCTTAAAACTAAAAAATTCTAAAAGACCCTCAAACATTTCGCAATCCCCCCTCTTTTTTGTTATTTCTTTAAAAATTGATATTAAAATCCATATTACACCAAAGCCAAAATTTTGCAAGTCTTAAATATGCACAGCCTTTTGCTCCTTAAACATTCCAATTTTGGTAGATATTGACAAATTTATTTTTTTCGATTATCATTTATTATTGATTGTTACTTGAAAACTAAATGAGGGAGGGAAGTTATGAAAAAAAGTTGCATTTTTTTTGTTTCGGTTGTCATGTTTTTAGTTGTAGCGGTGGGAACAGCTCTTGCCCAAGAAGTTCCTGAAGGTTTTACTATTCACAAAATTGAAAAAGGCGATACTCTCGAAAAAATCGCCCCTGAAGAACATCACAACTTGATCATGAAAGTGAATCGTTTTGATAAGAAACATTTACCGATCGGCAAAAAAATTCTTATTCCAGTTGATTTTATCAAGGCTAGCGAGTATACCCCGGTTCCAGAATACATAGAGGAAGCCAAAGAAGAAGAACGCTCCATTTATGTTTTTCTGGATAAGCAGTATTTCGGGGCTTATGAGAACGGCGAGTTGGTCTTTTGGGGACCTATTTCTTCTGGCAGAGGAAAAAGAATGACAAAAAAAGGAACCTATAAAGCAAACAAAAAAGAATTAATGCATAGGTCCAGGCTTTATGGTGGTGCTCCAATGCCTTTTTCAGTAAACCTGTCGAAAAACATGTCCGAAACCAATTATTTCCTGCATGAGCAGGACATGCCAGGATATCCTGCCTCTCATGGCTGCGTGCGTCTTCTGCGCGATGATGCAAAAAAAATATACAACTGGATCAAAATAAATGATCCAGTTGAAATAAGTAGCTAATTGGTATTTATTAAGTTGACCGCGCAAACTCTTTGAGTTTGCGCGGATTTTTTTATTTAATTTTAATAATATAGATATGCTTAAAATAGGCAGAAACAAAAAATGCCTAGATTACTCTGGGCATTTTTTGCTTCCATACTGCTCAAAAAAGTGAGCAAAGCTTTTATCTAAATTTTCTATAAGCTAACAGCTATAAGCTATTTCTTGCTTTCTCGATAGCCTGTTCCAGCTGGGATCAGACGGCCAATGGTGACGTTTTCTTTGAGACCTCTGAGACGATCATCTTTACCAGTCACGGCGGCGTTGATCAAAACGCGGGCTGTTTCCTGGAAGGATGCGGCTGAAAGGAATGATTCAGTTGAAAGCGCAACCTTGGTGATGCCCATAATAAGCTGCTCGCCAGTCGCCGGTTCTTTCTTAGCCTTGTGCGCATCATTATTCTCTTCACGGAATTGATCTTTTTCAACGACGTCGCCTGGCAAAAGATCCGTGTCACCAGCGTCTACCACTTTGATGCGGCTGAGCATCTGGCGAATAATTACTTCAACATGCTTGTCGTTGATTCCTTCACCTTGGGCTGCATATATTTCCTGAATTTCATTGATAATATACCGTTGGACTATTTCCTGACCCATAGCAGCATAGAGTTTTTTGAGATCAATATGTCCTTCATTGAGTTGTGTTCCCTTGCCAATCAATTGGCCTCTGGAAACTATAATGGTTGATTCGCTTGGCACTTGATATTCCACTATGTCTTTGGCAGTTGTTTCTACTTTGATTGTGGTTGTTTTCTTGTTTTCATTAACAATTTCCACCACTTTGCCATCAACTTCAGAAATTATCGCTTCACCTTTTGGCGGACGAGCTTCAAAAATTTCTTCCACACGAGGCAAACCTTGAGTAATGTCAGTCCCAGCCACACCTCCAGTATGGAAAGTACGCATAGTCAGCTGAGTTCCTGGTTCACCGATCGCCTGCGCGGCCACGATTCCAACAGCCTGGCCAATGTTAACCAAATTGCTGCGGCCAAGATCGGTACCATAACACTTGCGGCAGATGCCTCTTTGGCTTTTGCAAGTTATAACATTCCTGATTTTTACCTGTTTAATGCCGGCCTTATCAACTGCTTGTCCATCTTCCCTAGTAGCCAATTCTCCTTTTTTAACAATAACTTTTTTGGTTTTCGGATCAACAACATCTTCCGCCATTACCCGGCCTTCCACGCGAGTCGCAAAACTAAGTCCGATTTTTTCTGAATCTTCTTTATAGATATAAGCGCCTTCGGTATCGCCGCAATCTTCTTCACGGACAATAATATCCTGTGCCACATCAACCAGACGGCGAGTCAGATAGCCGGCAGTTGCTGTTCTAAGAGCTGTGTCAGCCATACCTTTTCTGGCACCGTGAGTTGAAATGAAATATTCCAAAACGTTAAAACCTTCTTTGAATGAGCTTTTGACCGGCAGTTCAATTGTTTCTCCGGTTGGTCCGGCCACTAAGCCTTTCATACCTTCCATCTGTACTACTACAGATTCGGAACCTCTGGCTTTGGAATGAACCAATGTGTAGACTGTGCCTTCCTTGTCCAAGGAATTTTTGACGGCATCAGCAATAACATTTTTGGCACGATTCCAAATGTCAATAACGCGGTTTTTTCTTTCCTCCTCAGTCAGAAGACCCATCGCATATTGGCTGTTGATTTTAGCTACTTCCTCTTCAGCATTCTTCATGGCCGGAGCTTTTTCCGGCGGAACTTGCAAATCATCCATGCCCCAGCTGATTCCACTGCGACCAGCCATTCTGAAGCCTAATTGTTTGATGCGATCAATAAATTGGGCTGTTTCTTCCTGACCTTTGGTAATCAGAATACGAGCCACCATTTGCTTGATTTCTTTCTGCGTCAGTTCTTCGTTTATAAATTTAAGTTCTTCCGGCAAAATATCATTGAGCAAAATACGGCCGACGGATGTTTCCAGAATTTCCTTGCCGATTTGCACTTTTATTTTCGCATTGACAGCTACATGACCCAACTGATTGGCTAAAATCGCCTCTTCTGTTGTAGCAAAAATTTTGCCTTCACCTTTGACTCCGGATTTTATATGCGTAATGTAATAGACTCCGAGCACAATGTCTTTGGATGGCACTACGATCGGATCACCAGAAGCCGGCTTTAAAAGATTCTTGGATGAAAGCATGATATTTGCGCTTTCGTCGCGCGCTTGATCGGTCAAAGGAACATGCACAGCCATCTGGTCGCCGTCAAAGTCAGCGTTGAAAGCCGTACAAACCATTGGGTGAACCTGGATAGCCTTGCCTTCAATGAGTACTGGCTGGAAAGCCTGAATAGACAAGCGGTGCAGGGTCGGAGCGCGGTTCAAAAGAACAAAGTGATGTTCGATAATTTCATCTAGAATTTCATAAGCTTCTTCCGCTTCAGCATCCACCATGCGGCCGGCAGTTCGGACATTATGCGCATATTCTTTTTCAATTATTCTATTGATGATAAATGGTTTGAAAAGTTCGAGTGCCATTTTTTTCGGCAATCCTGCTTGATGCAATTTAAGCTGTGGACCAACCACGATCACGGAGCGTCCGGAATAGTCAACACGTTTTCCCAAAAGATTCTGTCTGAATCTTCCCTGTTTGCCTTTGAGCGCATCCGCGAGTGATCGGAGCGGCCGTCTTTGTCCGGTTGAAGCTGCCACGGATGACTGGCCTTTTCTGGCACTGTTGTCGAAAAGAGCATCCACTGCTTCCTGGAGCATTCTTTTTTCATTGCGGGTGATAACTTCCGGCGCACCCAAGTCAATCAGTTTTTTCAAACGATTGTTGCGATTAATAATTCTTCTATATAAATCATTGAGGTCTGAAGTAGCAAAACGTCCTCCGTCGAGAGCTACCATTGGACGAAGGTCCGGCGGAATCACTGGAATCGCTGTCGGAAGCATCCATTCCAATTTAAGTCCGGCCTTTTTGAAACCTTGGAAAAGTTTCATGCGTTTGAAAAGTTTTTTCTTGTCAGATGTTTCCTCGTCTTCCAATTCTTTCTTGATTTTCTTGATCATCTTGTCAACATTCATTTCTTCCAAAATGCTGCGGACAGCTTCAGCGCCGATTCCGGCTGAAAAAATCTGGCCAAATCTGGAAGACAGGTTGAAATACTCCAATTCAGAAAGAACCTGCATCGGCTTAAGGCTTTTTATTTCATCCCGCACGCTTTTGTACTGATCATGCAATTCTGCCAGCATCTTTTCTGTTTCTCCTGTGCTTTCGGTTTTCCCGGATTTTATTTCTTTCTGCTTACCTTTATATTCCTGCTCCAATTGGCTGACTACGCGATCACGCACTTCTTCGTTTACGCTTTTGATAATATAGGCTGAAAAATAGATAACCTTTTCCAAATCTTGCACCCCAATGCCAAGCGCCAAGCCAATTTTAGACGGCACACCGCGAAGAAACCAAATATGAGAAACCGGCACAGCCAGTTTGATGTGTCCCATTCTTTCGCGACGAACAATTGAGCGAGTTACCTCCACTCCGCACTTGTCGCAAACAATGCCTTTATATCTGATACGTTTATATTTTCCACAATAACACTCCCAATCTTTGGAAGGTCCGAAGATTTTTTCACAAAAGAGTCCGTCCTTTTCATACCGCTGGGTACGATAGTTGATTGTTTCCGGTTTGCTAATTTCACCGTGAGACCAATTCATAATGCTCTCCGGACTGGCTAAGCGGAGACGCACACTATTGAAATCGCTCACTTTAGTTATATTTTCCATATAAATATTTTTGCTTTATTTATTAAACTCCGATTCGCATGTCCCCGATTCGTAGTCGGGGTTCGCGACGCGATAGCGGAGCGAAAAACTTATATTTGATCAACATCTTCCCCATTCTTCTCGCTATATTCCGGTTCGTCTTCCAGACCATCATCTTCGTTGATTTTTGAATCAATGAGTTCGACATCCAAACATAAACCCTTGAGTTCGTTCACTAACACATGGAACGAAGCCGGGATGTTTGGACTCTTGATTTTTTCGCCCTTAATAATTGATTCGTAAGCTTTTGATCTGCCAAGAACATCATCAGATTTGATTGTCAGCATTTCCTGCAGAGTATAGGAACTGCCATATCCTTCTAGCGCCCACACTTCCATTTCCCCGAATCTCTGTCCGCCAAATTGAGCTTTTCCGCCCAGTGGCTGTTGGGTAATCAGGGAGTATGGTCCGATCGAACGCATGTGCAATTTATCTTCCACTAAGTGATTGAGCTTCATAACATACATAACGCCTACCGTAGTTTCATTATCAAAAGGTTCACCGGTTTTACCATCGATTAGTCTGATTTTTCCGCTTTCCGGAAGACCGGCTTTTTTGAGTTCGCCTTTGATGTCTTCTTCAGTAATTCCGTTTAGTGCCGGCGTAGCTGCTTTATAACCAAGTTTTAAAGCTGCCCAGCCTAAGTGAGTTTCCAAAATCTGGCCGATATTCATACGTGAAACAACACCGAGCGGATTAAGGATTACATCAACCGGAGTTCCATCCGGAAGATATGGCATATCTTCAACCGGTGCAATGCGTGAAATCACGCCTTTGTTTCCGTGCCTTCCGGCCAACTTGTCGCCAACCGAAACTTTGCGAAGCTGTGCTATGGAAACTTGGATTTGTTTGATGACTCCGGTTGAAAGTTTGTCACCTTGTTCTCTAGAAAGAATTTTAATGTCAACCACTTTTCCGTGTTCGCCGTGCGGCAAATAGAGTGAAGAATCTTTCACATCTTTTGATTTTTCACCGAAAATTGCACGCAGCAGTCTTTCTTCCGGCGTTAAATCGCCTTCACCTTTCGGTGTGATTTTTCCAATCAGAATATCTCCGGAAGAAACTTCAGCGCCGATGCGGATAATTCCTGTCTCATCCAGGTTTTTCAATCTTTCTTCGCCGATATTCGGAATGTCGCGAGTAACGACTTCCGGTCCAAGCTTGGTGTCGCGCACATCGATTGAAAAATCTTCAATATGAATCGAGCTGTACCAATCATCCCGCAAGAGTCTTTCGGAAAGAATGATAGCATCTTCAAAATTATAACCGTCCCATGGAATGAAAGCTACCAATGGATTTTGTCCCAACGCCAGCTCTCCATTTTCTGTTGCTGCGCCATCGGCCAAGAGCTGTCCCTTCTTCACAATTTGTCCTTTTTCGACGCGCGGCAATTGGCTCATGCTGGTGAAAGCGTTGGATTTTTGGAAAGATTGCAAGCGATATTCGCGTTTGAAATTGTCTTTTTTGGCTCCCACCGGTGCAGCTTCTTTAATCACAACATGATTGCCGTCTACTTCAACCACTTCTCCGTCATTAACTGCAATAACAACTTGTCCGGAATCAGAAGCGGCTTTGTCTTCAATACCGGTTCCAACAAAAGGAGCCTGTGGCACAATGCAAGGCACAGCTTGGCGTTGCATGTTTGAACCCATGAGAGCACGGTTGGCATCATCATGTTCCAAAAACGGAATAAGCGAAGTTGCAATAGAAATGCACTGCTTGGCGGAAACATCGATATAGTCAAGCTTATCTGCTTCAATCATTTCCGGATTGCCTTTCACGCGGGCTTCCACAATTTCTTCCAAAATATTGCGATTATCGTCAGTTTCGACACGGGCATGCGTGATGATGCAGCGATCTTCAACAGTCGCGTTCAAATATTCAATGTCATCGGAAATATATGGTTTTATTTTGATAGTCTTTTTTCCCGACTTGGCAATTTTCTTGGCCATTTCTTCGGTAATTTTTTCTCCAGATTTTCCAACGCCACTGATGTTTTCATTCAAAACACGATTTACCAAATTCTCAGACTTAACATCCATTTCTTTGTGCAGCTTGATGTAGGGAGTTTCCAAAAATCCGAAATCATTGATTCTGGCATAAGAAGCCATATGGCCTACCAAGCCGATGTTCGGACCTTCCGGAGTTTCAATCGGACAGATGCGACCGTAGTGAGAATGATGCACGTCGCGAACTTCAAATCCGGCGCGCTCACGGGTAAGACCTCCCGGTCCCATCGCTGACAAACGTCTTTTATGTTCCAACT
>Ga0116157_10000630_pt1 | contig 36151 bp, 37 predicted proteins | sample AD_UKC048_MetaG_FD_89882 | JGI IMG/M metagenome (GOLD analysis project Ga0116157, IMG submission 89882) | Active sludge microbial communities of municipal wastewater-treating anaerobic digesters from USA - AD_UKC048_MetaG | ecosystem: Engineered > Bioreactor > Anaerobic > Digestate | place: USA... | reverse complement strand
GATATTTCCCTATCATTTCTGTTTGGGAAGTAGCTGAAGGAGAGTTAGAGGGAAAAGAAGAAATATTTAATTATAAATAATTTACAGATGAAAAAATACAACTATTTCTTAGTAACTTGCTTAATGATTTTGTTTTCAATGGCAACTTCATTCGCACAAGATAAAGAGGCAAAAATTACTCTGACTTTTGAAAAAGTAGACTCACTCAATGTTTGTAAAGCATTTGTGACTTCAGAAGGGCAACCCGTAATCGAAGTGCCGGTAATTTTATCTGTAAAACGATTGTTTACCAAACTACCAATAGGCGATGCTATAGCCACCGATTCTACTGGGGTAGCCACTTTCGAATTTCCAAATGATATTCCATCTAAAAACGGAAAATTAACTATATTTGCTAGTATAGTAGATGATGAAAATTATGCGAATACAGAAACAAGCGGAGAAGTCAATTGGGGCACGGTTGTTGTAACTGATAACTCAAATGTAGATGAGCGTTCTTTTTCTGCAGGACGAGATAGAGCTCCCATTTATTTTATAGTACTTTCACTGGTAATTTTAGGCTTGATATGGGGAACTTTATTGTACGCAGTTTTACAAGTCTTCAAAATAAAACGATTAGGAAAACTAGAAGAAATTAAAGAGTAACATTTAAAAAACAAATATTAATATTAAAATTCGAAATCATGAAAAAAATCTTTTTTGGCTTAGCAATTATGGCAGCCTTTATGTTCACCCAAACTTCTAATGCTCAAGCAAAACCAAAAGGAAAAGAATGGAAAGTTCCTGCTGCAGATGCTGGTAAAAAAATGCCTGCTGGAACGGATGCTGCTGCGGGTAAAGCTTTGTGGGGAACCAATTGCAAATCTTGTCACGGTGTAAAAGGATTAGGTGACGGTCCTAAAGCAGAAAAAATTGACATTTCTTGTGGCGATTTTTCTTCTAAAGAATTCCAATCTAAATCGGATGGAGCAATGTTTTACTACACTAAAATTGGTAGAAAACCAATGCCATCTTATAAAGAAAAATTGAGTGACACAGAAATTTGGCAATTAGTTGCTTATATGAGAACTATGAAAAAATAGTAATAAGTTTATAATGAAATTAGGGTTTGAGCAATCAAACCCTTTTTTTGTGCAAAAAAATGAGATTATAACTTATTTGATAGTAATTTATTTTTGCTATTTGTCACGCTGGAAGCGTCTAAATTTGGTTGTTTTCTTATTGTAGGATCAAATTTAAACAATGAACGCAATGGGTTAAAATCAGCCGATTGACAATGATGATGAAACCGAATTGAACAAAAAAAATCCTGTTTGAAATGACCAAACAGGATTTATAATTAATATGTGTCTTGAAGTAATTATTTTTTGCTCCACTCAGCAATACTGTCTTTATTCATTTTTACATAATCTTGATTCTTAGCAGCTTCGGCTCCTGCCAATGAAATTTTTGCTGTTTCAATAGCACCGTTTTTGTCACCTTGTTTGGCTTGAATCAATGATTTCAATCGGTTATACCAAAACGGTTTGTCTTGGTTCATATCCAAAGCTTTGTTAACATAAGTTAAAGCTTTTGCTAAATCTCCATTTGATTGAAATAAATACTGAGCGGATGAGAAATAATCACCAGCACTTGGTCCAGCCAAAACTTTATCAATACTCGCCATAGCCATTTTTGCGGTAGGAACTTCAAACTTAACTGCTACTATAGTTTTTTCCCAAGATAATTCTAAGTGAGCAAAATTATTATCTAAATTATTGATTCCAATAGTAAAACTTTCAACAAATCTATCAATATGTTCTGATTTTACAGTGGTTTTCAATGCCACTTTTGTCTCGTCCCAATTTTCTGGATTTCCCCAATTGTCTGTTGCAGTGTAAAACATTATTTCCCAATTATCAGCTCTGGGAGTAGTGTACAAAGAATATTTCCCTTTTGGCAATGTTTTACCATCAATGACTACGTCGTCGCTAAAAGAAATAGTGGTGTTTTCATTAGCTCCTGTTCTCCATAATTTACCAAAAGGAACCAAGTTATTGAATACATCTCTGCCTTTGGCACTTGGTCGTGAATAAACAATTTCAACATTAGTCAAACCAACTACTTGCATTATTGTTGATTTTGGACTGGGCTGAGGTGTTTTTACTTGAGCTTCGGAGGCGTAATTGGCAATAATCATTGCTAAAATAAAAATAATCTTTTTCATAGTGTTTAATTTAGATTTGTTCAAAATTACAAATTCAAGGATTTAAAAATGTTAAATATTCCTTAATTCGAAAATTAGTATTTTGATATTCTCTCAAAGCTCAATTCGTCCAAATGTTCTACGACCACATCGGCCATAGACAAATCTTGTAGTTTAGAGTTTTCGCTGTTATACCCGATGCAAAAAATCCCAGCAGCTTTGGCAGCTCTGATTCCATTGGTACTATCTTCAATTACAATACAATTTTCTTTAGGAGCGATTGATAAACTGGCTGCATATTCAAAAATAGCTGGATGCGGTTTTGAGTCAGGAAAATCCTCACCGCTCACAATATGAGTAAAATATTGATGCAAATTGAATCGCTTGAAAACACGATCAATCGTAACATTCGCAGCCGATGACGCGAGTATCAACTGCATACCGTTTTGGTGTAAATCTTGAATTAATTGCTCAACACCTTCAATTAAATACAAATCTTCTTTACTGTCGAACGCATCGTTAAATAAAGTTCTTTTCCTTTGAATTAAATCTTCCACTTCTCCATCAATTGGGAACATTTCTTTTAGTTTCTGGAAAGTATTTCGGGTAGAATTCCCCATAAAAGAAGTAAACATATCCTTAGAAACATCAATGTTTAATTCGGCAAAATGTTGAAAATAAGCATAACTATGAACAGGTTCCGTGTCAACGATTACGCCATCCATATCAAAAATTACTGTTTGTATCATTTAAAGTTAGGGGTTAAAATTTTAAAACTGAAAACTGCCGTCTGCTAACTGCAAACTAATCCAATTTTCCATCAAAATGAAGATTCCATTTTCCTTGCACTTTCATCACTTGTTCAATTACTTCGCGAGCGGCACCTTTTCCTCCGTTTTTATGCGAAATATATTTAGAAATAGCTTTGATTTCTGGACTCGCATCTTGCGGACAAGTAGGTAAACCTACCAATTTCATTACGTGAAAATCAGGAATATCATCTCCCATATAAAGCACTTGCTCGGGTTGAATGTCGTAGAGTTCAATGTATTCTTTGTAGGTTTCTACTTTGTCAGGACAACCAAGATGAATATCGGTTACACCTAGGTTTCTCAATCGCACCCGAACACCTTCGTTGCTACCACCCGAAATCACACATACATTGTAACCGCTTTCTACGGCTGCTTTTAAGGCATAACCATCGCGGATATTCATAGTTCTTAGTATTTCGCCTTCATTGGTAACAAAAACGGAACCATCAGTAAGAACACCATCAATGTCAAAAATGAAGGTGGTGATGTCGTTCATTATTTCTTTATAACTTTTTGCCATTATTTTGTATAGATTGGGTTAGTATTTTATAAATAGTTGCTTGATTTTCATTCGATAGTAAATCTAAATGGGCTTCAATAGTTTTGGTGTCATTGCGTTTTGCAGGACCCGTTTGGGCTTCTTTTGGCGAAAGATTCATAATCTTATTTGCTGTTTCCAAAATTAGGGGTTTTAATATTTCAAAAGGAACATTATTTTCAATGCAAATTTCATGACCTATTTGGTACAAATGATTCACAAAATTATTCACAAAAACAGCCGAAACGTGCAATGCTTTTCGTTGTAGTGAATTGATTTTGAATACAGTATTAGAAATGGATTGCGCCACTTTATTCAATAGTTCAAAATCGGATTCATTTTCGCTTTCTAAACAAATAGGAATTTGGCTAAAATCAACAGCTTTGTTTTTAGTAAAAGTTTGCAGTGGATAAAAAATTCCTTTTCTGTTTTTAGAATCTAATGAATTCATTGCCACCGTTCCCGAAGTATGAACAACCAAACGATTTTCGAAAGGAATTTGTTCCGAAACTGAAGCAATAGCATCATCTGAAACGGCAATGATGTATAAATCGGCATCGGCCAAATCAGTATAATTAGAAATAATTTTATTAGAATCGAATAGGGTAGTGACACTTTCTTTTTGTCTTGCAAATACTTGAATCACATCCACTTTTTGGTTTTTGGCGAAAGCCTCAATCAAATGATGAGCCACATTTCCAGAACCGATTAGTACAACTTTAACCATTTGGCAAAATTAGTAAAAAAAATAAAAGCAGATATACTGAATGTGAATTGATTTTTAAATATAAAGCTGTCAAATATCATTTTTATACAATTAGAAATGGCTTAAATTTGGATTAAATTAACAAATGCTAAAAGGGACTATTCAACTATTTTAGTTATTTTTGACAAGATTTTTAAAAAACGTAAATTCCTACAGATGATTAATAAATTAACTTCCATTTTATTTTCCACACGCTTGATGGCTATACTCTTTCTCTCTTTTGCACTTGCAATGGGAGCCGGAACTTTTATCGAAAGCAAATACAATACCGACACGGCCAGAATTTGGGTATATAACGCTTGGTGGTTCGAGGGAATTATGTTGGTTTTTATGATTAATTTCATAGGAAACATTAAGCGTTATAATCTATTACGAAAAGAAAAATGGGCAACTCTGATGTTGCATTTATCTTTTGTTTTTATTATCGCTGGTGCTTTTATAACTCGTTATATTAGTTATGAAGGAATGATGCCGATTCGAGAAGGCAATACCGAAAATGTATTTTATTCGGATAAAATGTACCTTACCGTTAATGTAGATGGTGAATATCAAGGCGGAATGAAACGCAGGGTTTTCGAAAAACCATTATTGCTTTCGCCTGTAGCCAATAATAATTTTTCTATTTCAGGCGAATTTGCCGAATCCAAATTTGATGTAAAATATGTAAACTTCCAGATGGGGGTCAAAGAAGTAATTAAACCCAATCCTAAAGGGAGTTTTTATTTAAAATTGGTTGAAGCTGGCGAAGGTGGACGTGAAGAACATTTCTTGAAAGAAGGAGAAGTTCAAAACATTCACAATACGCTTTTTGCCTTGAATAAATTTACTGCAGGGGCAATAAATATTACTACATCAGGAGCTGGAACTGTTGATTTTAAAGCAACAATTCAGACCCCATTTGAAGGGGAGTTTATGCGAATGGCCGATAAATTACAAGGAAAAGTGACTAAAGATATTGTTCAACCCCTAATGATGCGTTCCTTATATTCTATTGGCGATATGAGAATTGTATTTCCTGAACCACCCATCAAAGGAAATATTGGATACGATGCGACTAATGATTATAAAGCAAAAGAACACAATGATGCTTTAACAGTAAAATTAGCTGCCGATGGTCAAGAAAAAACAATAACATTAATTGGTACCAAAGGCTTAGTTGGACAATCTCAATCAGTTAAAATTGGAAAATTAGATTATACTTTTACCTACGGAAACAAAGTTTATAACTTGCCTTTTAGTATTAAATTGAATGACTTTATAGCTCAAAAATATCCCGGAACCGAGAAAAGTTTTTCTTCATTCGAAAGCCAAGTTACAGTTCGAAACAAAAGCGAAGTTTTTGATGCTCGAATTTTTATGAATAATATTTTAGATTATGAAGGTTATCGCTTTTTTCAATCCTCTTTCGACCCGGACGAAATGGGAACTGTTTTATCAGTAAGTCACGATTATTGGGGAACTATGATTACTTACTTTGGATATTTTATGTTGTATTTTGCATTAATGGCCATTATGTTTACTAAACATTCTCGCTTTGCTGATTTAAAACGAAAACTAGAAGTAGTAAAAACTAAAAAAACGAATTTGATAACCTTGTTGTTGCTGTTTTTGAGTTTTGGAACATTCGCCCAAAATCATAATAATGCTCAATTTTTGTCCGAAAAACAATTGGATTCTATTATCATTAAGCGTAAAGTGACTGAAGAACACGCTGCCAAATTTGGCAGATTAATTGTTCAAGATGCAGGCGGTAGAATGAAACCGATAAACACCTTCTCTTCTGAATTATTGCGAAAAGTAAGTCATAAGAATACCTACAAAGGAATGAATTCTGACCAAGTATTTTTGTCAATGACTCAAGGTGGAAACATTTGGATTCAAGTGCCTCTTATTTATATGAAATCAGGAAACGATAGCATTCGTAAGATTATAGGAATCGATGCCGAAAAAGAATTTGCTTCGTTTATAGACTTTTTTGACAATTCAGGAAATTATAAATTATTGCCTTATCTCGATGCAGCCTACAAAGCAGCAAATCCAAACCAATTTGAAAAGGATTTTATCGAAACCGACAAGAAAGTAAATTTAATGGAATCGGCATTGAGCGGAACAATTATGAAAATTTTCCCAATACCTGAAGATCCTAATAACAAATGGGTTTCTTTTCCTGAACTAGCCAATTCGGGGATCAAAGGAATGGCGGCAACTTACACTCAAAATATTTTAATGATGTATTTTACTGCTTTAGAAGAAGCTTCGGTTTCAGGGGATTATAAGAAAGCAGATGGTTTGTTGGAAAGTATTAATGGCTTCCAAAAAAAATACGGTAGTAAGGTGTTGCCAAGTGAACAAAAAATCACTTCTGAAATCTTGTATAACAAATATGATGTTTTTCAAAAGTTGCCATATTGGTATATGTATGCTGCCATTTTAATGCTTCTTTTCACAATTCTTAAAATATTTAAAGAAAGAAAAGTATTCGATTATGCTATCAATACGATGCACATTATTATCGGATTACTTTTCGCTTTACATACTTTTGCCTTAATTGCTCGCTGGTACATTTCGGGTCACGCACCTTGGAGTAACGCCTATGAATCTATAATTTATGTGGCTTGGGCAACGATGTTTTTTGGTTTAGCTTTCGACCGCAAATCGAAACTAACCGTGGCTTCCTCAGCCTTTGTTGCAGCAATGATTTTGACCGCTGCTTACATGAACTGGATAGATCCTGAAATAGGCAATTTGCAACCTGTTTTGAATTCGTATTGGTTAATGATTCACGTGGCAATTATTGTAGCGAGTTATGGCCCGTTTGCGTTAGGAATGATTTTAGGAGTAGTTTCTTTACTACTGATTTTGTTTACCAATGAAAAAAACAAAGCCAAAATGGAGCTGAATATCAAGGAGATAACATACATCAACGAAATGGCGTTAACTATCGGTTTGATAATGCTCACCATCGGGAATTTCCTTGGCGGACAATGGGCCAACGAAAGTTGGGGACGTTACTGGGGTTGGGATCCCAAAGAAACTTGGGCTTTGATTAGTATAATGGTCTATGCTTTTGTGATTCACTCTCGTTTTGTTCCTGCTTTAAGAGGAAAATGGGTTTTTAACCTGATGAGTATTTTTGCTTTTGTCTCCATTTTATTTACCTATTTTGGAGTAAATTTTCACTTAGTAGGTTTGCATTCTTATGCTAGTGGCGAAGCGCATTCGTTAAACTGGATTTGGTATTCCTTAGGAACAATTGCATTAATGGGCGCTATTACCTATCCAAAAGCTAGAAAATATTATACGAAGAATTATAAAAAATAAGATTTTTGCCAAATAAAAAAAGCTTCCAATTTTATAAATTGGAAGCTTTTCTATATAAAAACAGATTTAATTTACACTTTTCCTAAAGTGAATAATTGTTCCATTATTGGTGTTTTGCTTCCGCCAATAGATTCATGATATGACGAAACATAAAATACTAGTTCAAAGCCGTTATTATTGAAATCTAATAAAACCTTTACTTAATCTTTTATGAGTTGAATTAGTATTTGGTCAAGATTTGCATAGCCTTTATAATATTATAAAAACTTTAGGAATCGTTATAGTGTTTCAAAAATCAATTTAACTATTTTTATAAAAAAATTAATCTAATGAAAAATATATTTATCGTAGTTTTTGGCATATTCCTTTTTTCGAGTTGCCAAGGCCAAAACAAACAAGCTAAAACCGATACAAAAACTATGGAAAAGCAAACCATCTATCAATTCAAAGTGGAAGATTTATCGGGAAAAACATTTGATTTTGCCTCTTTGAAAGGCAAGAAAATAATGATTGTAAACACGGCATCCAAATGTGGATTAACACCGCAATACAAAGAATTAGAAGCTTTGTATAAAGAATATTCCTCGAAAGGATTCGTGATTGTAGGATTTCCAGCCAATAATTTTGCAGGTCAAGAACCTGGAACCAACGAAGAAATTGCCACTTTTTGCCAATTGAATTATGGAGTTACGTTTCCTATGATGGACAAAGTTTCGGTAAAAGGGGATGATATGTGTGCGGTTTACCAATTTTTGACCAATAAATCTAAAAACGGATTACAAGATTCAGATGTGGAATGGAATTTCCAAAAATACCTTCTGAACGAAAAAGGAGAACTAGTAAAAGTAATTTCACCAAGAACTTTGCCTAATGATCCCGAAGTCTTGAATTGGGTTAAGGGTTAGATTTCAGTAATCAGTTTTTAGTGATCAGTTAATAAAGAGTTTGCATTGCAAGCTCTTTTTTGTTGCTATTTTTGTCATTTCGACGAAGGAGAAATCTCATTAGTTGCTCTCGTTATGTGATTTCTCCTTCGTCGAAATGACAAATTTACTTTTCAATCCGTTTTTATCTGTGTTTTCGCAACGCGAATCCGTCTCATCCGTGTCCCTTTCTTCAAACTAAACTTTTTCATTCTTGAAAATAGCATCCACAGCCGCTTCATAATTTCGAATGCTCTGTGCTTTTTTGATTTGTTTCAACACTTTGTGTGGATTCGAAAAAGTAACCGAAAAGTATTCCCATAAATGATACATCTTCAATAAAATATGGGTTTGACCAGACAAAGATTCGCTATAAATGGCATATAAAGTATCGTGAAATGTACTGAATAAATCCATTTTGTTTTTAGGATATTCAGCTGAATTATTTCGTATCATACTCGGTAAAAAAGGATCAGAAATCAATCCACGTCCAATCATCCAATGGTCAATGCTTGGGAAACGTTCCTGCATTTCGTGAAACTTTTTTACCGATGTAATGTCACCATTATAATATAATTTGTGTTTGGTGTTGTCAACACAAAGTTGAAAAGCATCCAGATTAACGCCACCTTTGTACAATTGCTTTCCAATTCGGGCGTGAATGGCAATATTTTTAATAGGGTAGTTGTCTAAAATAGGCAAAACATCCAGAATTTCTTCGGTGGTGTCATAACCCAAACGCATTTTCATCGAAACTAGAATATCCGTTTCAGAATGTGCTCTATCTAAAATATGATTGATTTGTTCAGTGTTTTTTATCAAACCCGAACCCATTCCAGATTTGGTTACCATTGGATACGGACAACCCAAATTCCAATTTAATTCTTTGTAACCTAGTTTTCGAACATATTTGGCAACAAATAAAAATTCATCAGCATCGTTCGTAATCACTTGCGGAATTACCTCTAAATCCAAATTATTTTCAGGTAACAAATCTCTTTCATAAGATGCTTTTATTTCCAATTTACCGTTCAACCGAATGTAAGGCGAATAAAAAGTGTCTATGCCACCAAACAATTTGTTTTGGGCATTTCTAAAACGAAAATCGGTAAATCCTTGTAAAGGCGAAGAAAGAAGAGTGAAGCTCATAATAATTTGAAAAGAGGCAAAGATAAGGGATTAGTGAAATTTGTAACAACGAATGTTTTTTAAAATTTTTCTGAACAAGACCTAACAGGTTTTTAAAACCTGTTAGGTCTTTCATAAACCTCAACAATTAATTTGTGAAAATCTGTATAATCTGTGGCAAAAATTTCACTCCAAAATCAATTGCATAAAAACAGAATCCAACCAACGGTCAAATTTATAACCCGATTCCTTTATGATTCCCACCGTTTTAAAACCAAACTTCTCGTGAAATTCAACGCTGCTTTGATTCTCTGAATCGATAACGGCAATCATCGTGTGCAGTTTTTGCTTTCGTGCCAAAGCAATCAATTCTTGAAGTAGTAATTTGCCAATGCCTTTACCATGAAAATCTTCGTTTACATAAACCGAATGTTCTACTGTAAATTTATAAGCTTCTCGAAATCGAAACTCGCTGTACATTCCAAAACCAACTACTTTACCATTCAATTCGGCAACAATAACCGGAAAGTTTTTGTTGATTTTTTCCTCTAAAATAGCTTGTTGCTGCTCATAAGTTCGAATATTGTAATCATACAAAGCAGTCGAATATAAAATATTATGATTGATGATCTCCAAAATAGGTTGAGTATCATCGGTTTTATAGGGCCTAATTTTGATTTCCATTACTAAAATTATTTCTTTTCAAAAGTATGAAAAACTTGTTCTAAATGGAGAAATTCGGTTGGCAAGTTTGTAACTTTGCAATGTCGAGGTTTTCAACAAATTTAAACTTTTAAACCTTAAACTTTTAAACCAAACTTTAATGATTTATCCTAAAATACCTTTGGCACAAAGCATCATTCAGATATGTCTTGCCAAGGGAATCAAAAATATAGTAATTTCTCCCGGTTCAAGAAACGCTCCTTTGACCATAGGTTTTGTAAATAATCCCGAATTCAACTGCTATAGCATTGCTGACGAGCGTTGTGCTGCTTTTTTTGCACTTGGAATTGCCCAACAAACCCAAAAACCTGTTGTCGTGGTTTGCACTTCGGGTTCTGCCTTATTGAATTATTATCCTGCTTTTGCCGAAGCGTTCTATAGCCAGATTCCTTTGATTGTAATTTCGGCCGATAGACCTCAAAGCAAAATTGACATTGGCGACGGTCAAACTATTCGTCAGGAAAAGGTTTTCAAGAATCATTCACTGTTCAATGCCAATTTAACTGAGGAAGCATCCGTTGAAAATGATTTAAAAATCAATAAAGCGATTCAAAAGGCTTTTACAAAAAAAGGGCCTGTTCACATCAATGCACCGTTTGAAGAACCTTTGTACCAAACGGTTTCTAGATTGGATGTCGATGTGACGATTTCTGCTTTTAATAAAACACATCAAAAAATATCGATTGATACTATAGTCGAATTTACCAATATTTGGAACAAATCCAAAAAGAAATTAATTCTCGTGGGGGAAAACAAACCCAATGAATTAGAGAATGAAATTATAGAATTTTTTGCCAATGACAAATCGGTGGTGGTGATGACGGAAACGACTTCCAATTTGCATCATCCTTCGTTTTTGAATAATATCGACACCATAATTACGCCTTTTACAAAAAAAGAATTCAAAATTTTGCAACCTGATATTCTGATTACCTTTGGCGGAATGGTGGTTTCCAAAAGGATAAAAGCATTTTTAAGAGCATATAAACCAACCCATCATTGGCATATTGATACTTTGAGAGCCTATGATACTTACGGTGCTTTGACTCAACATTTCAAGCTCAATCCAAATCATTTTTTCAAACAATTTTTGCCGTTTACCATCCCGATTAAGAGCAATTATTTTTCGACTTTCAATGCTGTTGCAACTTTGAGAAAAAAGAAACATCAAGAATACTTGGACAAGATTCCTTTTTCGGATTTCAAGGCTTTCGAAAAAATTATTCCTTCCTTGCCCGAAAATAGTATGTTGCATTTAAGCAATAGTTCGGCTATTCGATACGCTCAATTGATTGCGATACATCCATCGATTCAAGTTTTTTGTAATCGCGGAACCAGTGGCATCGACGGCAGCACTTCTACGGCAATTGGTGCGGCTGTCGCCAATGAAAGACCCACGGTTTTGATTGCAGGAGACATCGGTTTCTTGTACGACAGCAACGCTTTGTGGAACGAATATACGCCCAAAAACTTCAAGATTATCCTCATCAACAATGGAGGAGGAGGGATTTTTAGGATTTTGCCCGGACATGAGGAAACCCCAGTTTTCAACAAATTTTTCGAAACTTCTCATTGCCTAACTGCCGAACAATTGGCCAAAATGTATGGTTTTGAATATAGCATTGCCAGCAATGAAGCTAATTTAGAAACAAGTTTGAAAGCTTTCTACGCTCAAAACGACAAACCTTGCATTCTTGAAATTTTCACGCCAACATTAGAAAACGATAAGATATTATTGCAGTATTTCCGGGAGTTAGTGTAGTATTTTTTAATTTTTAATTAGTAGTTATTTAACAAACGTTGTAATTTCATTCTGATTTTTGTTACCTAAATTTGATATATAATTTATTAGTATGGATGTTGAAATATTAGCTCGAATACAATTTGCATTTACCATTGCTTTCCATTACATCTATCCTCCATTGAGCATCGGGATTGGATTGATAATGGTTCTTTTTGAAGGACTTTACCTTAAAACAGGAAATAAGGATTACGAAATTCTAACTCGCTTTTGGATTAAAATATTCGCCCTGACTTTTGGAATTGGAGTAGCCACCGGAATTATAATGGAATTTGAATTTGGAACCAATTGGGCGGTGTATTCTCGCTATGTTGGTGATATTTTCGGAAGCGCATTGGCCGCCGAGGGTTTGTTTGCCTTTGGATTGGAAAGCACCTTTTTGGGAATATTACTTTTTGGATGGAACCGGGTAAAACCTTGGGTGCATTTTGTTTCCACTTTAGGCGTATTTTTAGGATCAATGTTCTCCGCAGTTTGGATTGTGGTGGCGAATTCTTGGCAACAAACTCCAGCAGGCTATCATATTGTAGGAACCGGATTAAACGCTCGTGCTGAAGTAACCGATTTTTGGGAAATGGTTTTTAATCCTTCCAGCGTTGATAGAATTATACACACTTGGCAAGGCGCTATTTTGGCGGGAACCTTCTTGGTTTTGAGTGTACATGCTTATTATATTCGAAAAGGGCGTTACGTCGAGATATCCAAAAAAGCATTCAAAATCACTTTGGTCGTAGCTACTGTTTTTTCACTCACGCAACTACTTTCGGGGCACAGTTCCGCCGATGGCGTTGCGGTGAATCAACCAGCGAAACTGGCCGCAATGGAAGGGCATTTCAAGAAAAATTCCCCAGCCGATTTGTATCTCGTGGGTTGGGTCGATAAAGAAAAGCAAACCGTTACCGGACTAGGAATTCCAGGTGGATTATCGTTTTTGGTTCATCAAGATTTTCAAGCTCCCATAAAAGGGTTGAATGACTTTCCAGTCGAGGACAGGCCGAGTCAAATCAATGCTGTTTTCCAGTTCTATCATATTATGATTGCTATCGGAATGGCATTGATTGGATTGACGCTTTACGCCAGTTTTCTGTGGTGGCGCGGAAAATTATTCGAAACCAAATGGCTGATGTGGATTTTTTCCTTCTCGGTAATTTTACCTCAAATTGCCAATCAAGTGGGATGGTTTTCAGCTGAAATGGGAAGGCAACCTTGGGTGGTTTATGGTCTATTAAGGACAAATAAAGCTTTTTCTCAAGAAGTGAGCTCCAATCAAATCGTGTTTTCATTGGTGTTGTTTACAATAGTTTATTCGCTCTTGTTGGTGTTATTTTTATACTCGGTGAATAAAAAAATAAAACACGGTCCTTATGAAGAAGCAGTGGCATTCTCAAATACTAAAAACTTTTAATCAAGGCTTATGGAAACTTTTTTAGGAATAGATTATCCTACTTTATGGTATTTAGTCATTGGATCCTTGTTTTCAGGTTACGCTATTTTAGAAGGCTTTGATTTTGGAGCAGGAGCTTGGCATTTATTTTTAAGGAAAGACCTCAGCCGTAGAATTGCCATCAATGCTATTGGTCCGATTTGGGATGCCAATCAGGTTTGGTTAGTGATTGGCGGAGGTGCATTATTTGCTGGATTTCCAGTCATGTATGCCACGATGTTGTCGGCAATGTACATTCCGTTTATGTTATTTTTGATGTTCAATGTGCTTCGGGCAGCAGCTATCAAGTTCAGAAGTGCCGAAGAAATGCCTTGGTGGAGAAATGGTTGGGATATTATTTACAGCGTTTCTTGTATTATGATAGCCTTTTTGTTGGGTGTTGTCTTAGGAAATATTTTGCAAGGTTTCGCTTTGGGACCCAATTTTACATATAAAGGTGGTATCTTTTTTTCATTCTTGAATCCGTATGCTATAATGGTGGGTTTCACTACACTTTCCATTTTTATGACCCAAGGTGCTATCTTTTTGTTATTAAAAACCGAAGGAAGATTGCACGCTCGATTGACTTTTTTACTCAAAAACGGAATGATATTTTTCATCATTAGTTTCGGAATTACCACACTTTATACTTTAGTATTTATTCCCGAAGTAACAGCTAATTTCAGGGAAAAACCACTCTATTTTGTGGTTCCAGTATTGTCATTTTTGGCTGTGGCCAATGTGCCTCGTTTGGTTTCCAAAAAGCAATATATGTTGGCATTGGTGTTTTCCTCTTTAACAATGGCGTTTTTGTTGATTCTTGTAGCGCTGCAATTGTACCCAACGCTTTTAATTTCGACTATCGATCCAAAATATAGCGTAACTATTTACAACGCTGCTTCCTCCCAAAAATCATTGGGAATTATGCTGACAATTGTAGCCATTGGCGCACCTTTATTGGGAGCTTACTTTTTCTTTTTATACCGAACCTTTAATGGAAAAGTAGAATTGGATGATACGAGTTATTAGGTATGCTTGGAGGGAAATAAAATAAGATAAAATAGATTATAGGTCAACAAACAGATGTATTTTAGGCTATTTTGAAATAGATTTAAGACTTATTTAAGACGGGGATAAATTTTTAATTTGAAACACAAAACCATAATTTTTTACATACATTTGTAGTATGTTATCAAAGAATCAGTTAAATATCATCATCGAAACGTTAAAACCGTATCATCCCAAAAGGATAGGGTTGTTTGGATCTGTGGCTAGAAATGAGGAAAATAAGGATAGTGATATTGATATCCTTTTTTCGCTGCATCAGCCAATTGGACTTTTTACTTTGTCTAAAATTCATTTTGAGTTAGAAGAAAAACTACACAAGAAAGTTGATTTAATTTCGGAAAACGGCTTGAATAAGTTCATCAAGGAAAAAGTACTAAATGAAGTACGGTATTTTTATGAAAACTGAAAAATATAAAATTTACTTCCTTCATATTCTTGAAGCCATTGAAAAATTGGAGTTGGTTGCTAACACAACATCAAAGGATGAATTCTTGAACGATTGGCTCAAACAAGATGCTGTTCTTAAAAATTTCATCGTTATCGGCGAAGCCATTTCCCAAATGGATGAAGAAATTAAACTGAAATTCCCAGATGTAGATTGGCGTGGAGCAAAATCAATGCGAAATTTTATTGTTCATGAATATTTTTCGGTTGACAATAGTTTTGTTTGGGAAACTATCTTTGAAACTATTCCAATGTTCAAGATTCAAATTTTAAATATCCTAAAGGAGCTAGAATAAAAACTTCAATACTCTAGCTTCAAAATAAATCCTTTCAATCTTCGTACCTTTGTACTTTAGAAAATTTGAATAAAATGATTGAAATAGGAAAATACAACACGCTCACCATATTACGTGATACCAAAGTAGGATTGTTTTTGGGAAATCCCGAAAAAGATCCCGAAGGAATTCACGATATCCTTTTGCCCAATAAATACGTTCCCAACGATTGGGAAATAGGCGAGGAGATTATCGTTTTTGTGTATTTAGACCACGAAGAACGCCCCGTTGCCACCACATTAGAACCTTATATTTTATTGAATGAATTTGCGCTTTTGCGTGTGAATTACGTCAATCAAGTGGGTGCTTTTATGGATTGGGGAATGGAAAAAGACATTCTGGTTCCATTCAAAGAGCAAGCTCGCCCGATGGAAAAAGGAAAACGCTATTTGGTTTATCTTTATATGGATGAAAAAACCAAACGTTTGGTAGCGTCTAGCAAAACCAATCAGTTCTTAAACAATAATCATTTAACAGTCGAAAAAGGGGAGGAAGTTGATTTAATTGTTTCTCATATCACCGAATTGGGAATCAACGTTATTATCAACGAGCAGCACAAAGGTTTGTTGTATAAAGATGAGGTTTATGACGATGCCATTCGAACTGGAGATAGAATGAGAGGGTACATCAAAACCATTCGCCCCGACAATAAAATTGATGTTTCTCTCCAAATCCAAGGCTATCAAAACATCGAACCCAATGCTGATAAGATTTTAGATGAATTGCGTGCCAGTCGTGGCTTCTTGCGATTAACAGATAATTCTCACCCCGAAGACATCAAAACAGTATTGAAAATGAGCAAGAAAACCTTTAAAAAAGCCATTGGTGCTCTGTATAAAGAGAAACTAATCGAGATTAAAGAAGATGGAATTTATTTAGTAAAAGAGTAAATTCTAATTACTTGAATTTTCAATTTATAAGATAAATGGAAAAGCTAAACAAACTAGAAATTCAAGAAAGACTTCCAGAAATTGACGCTTGTTGGTTGGTAAAAGGAAAATTTCTTCATAGGGAATTCCATTTTAAAGATTTTGTAGAAGCGTTTTCGTTTATGACGGCTGTAGCATTATTAGCAGAAAAGTTAAATCATCATCCCAATTGGAAAAATGTCTATAATAAAGTAACTATAGCCCTCAATACCCACGATGTCGATGGAATATCCACAAAAGATTTTGACTTGGCTAAAGCAATAGACCAATTAATTTCAAAAAAACAACCTTAAAAGTGTATTTTACAATATTCCAATTGATTTTATCTAAATCAGTACCCTCTTTTAATCGTCTTCAATAGATGCAATGATTAAACATAATTATGTAACTTTTTCATAATGATGGTTTTTTTTATTTTTTTTTTCCTTCTATTTGTTGTACTTAATCGTTTTAATTTAATGTTTTAACGATTTTAGCTAATATTATTCAGTATTTTTATAATTTTGATTACTTTAAATTATTATTGAAAACAGGTGCTATTATCAAATAAATTTATTTTAGTTCAAATAGTTTTGGTATAATGCCGATGTAATGTGTAAATAATACAATGCAATTTGACTACATTGTATATACAATCAGTAAAATCCTCGATATGCTTGAAAATTTGATAAATAAGTTAATTTAAAAACAGCAAGCCGAAAATTCTAAATAGAGTCAATAACAAAAAACAAAAAACATGAAAAAAATTACATTAGTAATACTAATCTTTTTTGCGATTTCAGCACAAGGACAAAACAAAGTGTTTTCTGGCATTTCCGAATACTATGATACGATGAGTAGTAGTTGGCAAAATTACAGTGGACTCAATTTTGATTACGATAGCAATAATAATTTAATTTCTGAGACAGGCTTTGAATGGTCTCAAGATGAATGGAAAAACTATAGCAAAACCACATTTACTTATAATGCCAATAATAAAATTACAGAGCGGCTTGATCAAAGTTGGAATGAAACTACTAATTCATACGAAAACTATGCTAAAGAGACTTATACTTATACAAGTGGAAAGCCAACAGAAATAGTATATTACGAATGGTCTAGTCCAAATTGGGTTCTTGTGGATAAAACAGTGATATCCTACAACGGAAATAATCTTCCTAGCGCTGCTTTATCTTACCTTTGGGATGGTATGCAGTGGGTTAACGATGGTCGGTTTACAACTACCTATAACGCTAACCAAAAATTAACTGAAGACTTAGGCGAAAAATGGATAAATTCAAATTGGGCTAACGATTATAAATCATTATACACTTATGATTCAAACAACAAATTGGTTACTGTAAGATTTGCTACATGGGACGACTTTAATAATAATTGGGATGAAACAGACAGAACCGATTATGAATTAGACGCTAACGGAAATAGAACAAAAACAACCTATAGTGGTTCTTTTGACAGCAAATTAGAATACAATTACGACACCTCAAGTCTGATGGCTAGTTTTGCAAACCCTTTTAATGACAAATCAGGAGTAGATTATTTTGCTGAAGATTTCCCCCATATAAATAAGGTATTAGGATATAATGAATTTGCATATAATACTCAAACAAGTAGTTTTGAACAAAATGGAAGAACCACCTATAATTATTCAAATTACATTACTTTGGCTACAGAGAAACGTGAAATTGCTAAAACTACTTTGACTGTTTTTCCAAATCCAACAACCTCTATTCTTAATTTTCAATATTCTGATAAGATAACTATGGACAAAATTAATATTATCGATATTGCTGGAAAAATTGTTATGAAGCAAAATCAGAATTTGAATACAATCAATGTTGAGAAACTTCCAAAAGGATTATATATAATAGAATCGTTTTCAGGGAAAGATAAGTTCCAAACTAAGTTTATTAAAAATTAAACCAAAAGCATAAAAGACCAACAGTGTAATTTTTTAAATCTAAAATCCCAAACATCAATTATAATAATCAGTGTTTGGGATTCAATTTTTAAAGGCTAGTCTTTATTTCAAAGAAGCCATATCAATTACAAAACGATACTTCACATCACTTTTGAGCATCCTTTCGTAAGCTTCGTTGATGTCCTGCATTTTAATGATTTCAATTTCCGAAACAATATTGTGTTCACCACAAAAGTCGAGCATTTCTTGAGTTTCGGCTATTCCTCCAATGAGTGAACCCGCTATTGATTTTCGTCCTAAAATCATTGGAACAGTATTCAAAAAAGGTTCTAAACCTCCCAAATAACCCACCAAAACCAAAGTGCCACTAATATTTAGAGTAGCAACATACGGATTAACATCGTGAATATAAGGAACAGTATCAATTATCAAATCAAATTTTCCACCTACGGATTGCATCTGATTGTCGTCTGTAGAAATAATAACAGCATCGGCTCCTAAGTCCAAAGCGTCTTTTTCTTTGTCGGGTGTTCTGGAGAAAAGAGTGACTTCGGCGCCTAAACCTTTGGCGAGTTTGATAGCCATATGACCCAATCCGCCCAAACCTACAACGGCAACTTTACTGCCTTTAGTAACATTCCAATGACGGAGTGGTGACCAAGAAGTAATCCCAGCACAAAGCAGAGGTGCAACAGCAGCCAAATCTAAATTAGCAGGCACTTTCAATACAAAATGTTCATCGACCACAATTTTTTGAGAATAACCACCAAAAGTGGAACCACCCAAATGTTTGTCAACACCGCCATAAGTTCCAGTCCATCCTGTCAAACAATATTGCTCCAAATCTTGTTTACAACTTTCGCAAGTTTGGCAAGAATCGACTAAGCAGCCAACTCCTGCAATATCACCCACTTTCAGTTTGGTTACTTCGCTTCCTACTTTAGTTACTCGACCTACAATTTCGTGACCCGGAACCGAAGGATAAACAGTCCATCCCCAATCGTTTCTCGCAGTATGTAAATCCGAATGGCAAACGCCACAATACAAAATTTCGATTTCAATGTCTTTTGCAGTCACATCTCTACGATCAATCGTCATCTCATTCAAAGGCGCATCGGCTGCATTGGTGCCAAAGGCTTTTACATTTGTTGTTTTCATAGCTGTTTTATTAATTTTTATTTTAAAGGTACTACTTTCATTCAATAATTTGGTTTTATTTTTTTCAAAACCGGGAACAAGGGCAATAGGCCACATCAAATTACGAACTCCAAGGATGAGTACATTTTTTATTTCCCCACTCTTTGTTGCAAATGGGCCGGATAACGATCGCCTTGGACATTGGTTTTGGCAAAGGCATCATCAATGGCTTGTATATCTCCAGCCGATAAAATAATAGAAGCTCCTCCAATATTTTCCGTCAATCGATGCGATTTTGTGGTTCCGGGGATTGGGACAATCCAAGGTTTTTGGGCTAATAACCAACCCAAGGCAATTTGTGCCGGAGTCGCTTCTTTTTGCAAGGCTATAGCACCTAATAAGTCCACCAATTTTTGATTGGCTTTGCGGTTTTCTTCAGTAAATCGAGGCACAATGTTTCTGAAATCGCTGGGGTCAAATTTTGTATTTTCAGTAATCGCACCGGTCAAAAAACCTTTGCCTAATGGACTAAAAGGCACAAACCCAATTCCCAATTCTTCCAGTGTGGGTAGGATTTCCAATTCAGGTTCTCTCCACCAAATAGAATATTCACTTTGCAAAGCCGTTACGGGTTGAACAGCGTGAGCCTTGCGTATCGATGCAACTCCTGCTTCCGAAAGTCCAAAATGTTTTACTTTGCCTTCTGCAATTAAATCTTTCACGGTGCCGGCAACCTCTTCCATAGGAACGTTGGGATCTACTCGATGTTGGTAGAACAAATCAATCACATCTGTTTTTAATCTCCTCAAAGATTCCTCAGCCACAGCTCTGATGCGTTCCGGGCGACTGTCTTGTACTTGGGTGGCATTACCATCTTTGAATCCAAATTTGGTGGCAATAACTACTTCTTTTCGAAAGGGAGCTAATGCTTCGCCAACTAATTCTTCATTGGCAATGCCATAAGCTTCTGCCGTGTCAAAGAAGGTAATGCCTTGTTCGTAAGCTGCTCTTATTAATTGAATGGCTTGTTGTTTGTCTGTTGCAGGACCATAACCAAAGTTTAATCCCATACAACCTAAACCTATTGCGGAAACTTCTAATCCTTGGTTTCCTAATATCCTTGTTTTCATTGTAATTGATATTTTCTATTATTTTTTTAATGGTGCTTCTGCTCTTGAGAAACCTAATGCTCATTCAGGTAATCTTTTGCCCAAAATGGGAGAGGGGTTTAATTGTTTATCGATTATACTCTTCATCCGTTACGGCTTCTAACCAAACAGGAGCTCCGTTTTGGGTATTTGTTATGGCTACTTGAACAAAATAGGAATCAGCACTTGCTCCATGCCAATGAGGAATGTTTGGCGGACATTTGATGACATCGCCTTTGCGAAGTATTTTTTTGGGTTGTCCTTTTTCCTGATAATACCCAACTCCATCGGTTACAAGTAAAATTTGTCCGCCCGGATGAAGGTGCCATTTTGTTCTGGCTCCTGGTTCAAACGTTACATTTCCTACTGAAGTCGGATTAAGACTATCAGCAGCTATCAGCATTTGTAAATAAGCTGTACCTGTGAAATTAGCATTGGCAATTTTTTCTCCTTTAGGGAAAAGGATTGATTTTTGTGCTTCCATCTTTGTTGAAAGTGTAGATATATTCTGTGCTTTACAAGAAAGTATCATAACTGCTATGATAAGGATGCCCAATATTTTTTTAGTATTCATATTTAAAGATTTTATTTATTTCATTCTTCGAAAATCTGTCCACTATAGCCCTTTTTATCTCAATCTCTCATCTTGAAATTGACAAAATTTTGCTTTTGTTCAAGAGTCATATTAAAGAAGCGTTTGTTTTTGTTTAACGAACGCATAGTTTTCATTTCCTCATTTGTTAATTTAAATTCGAACACGTCGATATTTTCCTTAATATAGTCAGGATTTGTTGACCCCGGAATTACAGACAATCCTTCCTGAATATGCCAACGAATAATTGTTTGTACGATTGATTTATTGTGTGCTTTTGCGATTTGTGCAATCACAGGATCAGAGAGGAGACCTTTGTCACCGTGCCCTAATGGATACCAACATTCTATGGCTATTTTATAGGGTTTCACTTTTTCTCGTATGTCATTACGTTGTGCATACGGATGACATTCTATTTGCATCACGGCAGGCATTATCTTCATATTATCTACAATGGCATGAAAAACTTCGTCACTGTCATCAAAATTGCTGATACCCAAGCTACGGACTTTTCCAGCCGCCACTGCTTTTTCCATATCTTTCCAAGCACCTACAAAATCTCCAACGGGTTGATGTACATATAATAGGTCGATATAAGTAGTTTGCAGACGTGCCAACATTTTATCTATAGCTTCTGTTGTGACACCTTCTCCATATTCAGATGGCCAAAGTTTACTTGTAATCCATATTTTTTCACGGGGAATGCCACTTTCCTTTACAGCTGCCCCAACACCCGATTCGTTGCCGTAGGCATGTGCCGTATCGATATGTCGATACCCATTTTTTAAAGCAACAAGACAAGCCGCTTTACAGTCTTCAGTAGATGCAGTATAAGTACCAAGGCCGAATTGAGGCATCTCGATACCATTATTCAGTTTGAGCATTGGCACAGCAGTAGTCATTTCTTGCGCTTTTGCAAAATTGATAACTCCAAATAATAGGACTACTAGTGTAGTGTAATAAATTTTTAAATTTTTCATTTTATAGTTTTTTATGTTAATAATCATTAATTCACCTTTTAGGCTATTGGCATAGAAATCAGGAATTCTACATAATACCTATATTTCTTTGTACTACAGCTGTTTACCAAAAAACTCAATGAGTTTATTTACAGCTTGACTTACGTATTCTGTTTTCCAATAGGTTTGTATATGGGTAGCCCCATTAATAAGAAATAATTCCTTGCTTTTTGCATTGGTAGCTTTGTTAAAGGCATCGTCCGTCATATAAAAACTGTCGGCTTTACCTCCTGCAATCATTAATAAGGGTTGGTTTATCAAGTCCATATTACTACTAGCATCAAAAGTCATTAAATCCATCAAACTACTTTTAGTGTATTTAAAGGTGGAATTGGGATGCGTGTGTGTTTTGCCGTAATACTCAAATCCTTCACGATATAAATCAAATGGTAGTGCTGCGATTTGTTGATCCGTGAGTGAAGTGTCTCCCATATACATAATTTTTCCACCTGCGGCTTCTTGGGCACGGGCATCCGAAGCTTCTTTTAAGCGTTCCTGAATAGTTGAAAACTGCGAATTCATAAAACCATTACGTCTTACAACTCCTGAATTGAACATACTTAATGTTGCCACTGCCTTAAACCGTTTGTCCGACTGTGCAGCTTTTAAAGAATAACCACCTCCTCCACAAATACCGAGTAGTCCAAGTTTTGAAACATCAACTCCTTTGTATTGTGAAATAAAATCGGCCATAGCGTGAATATCTTCTATTCGGTTGGCAGGTTTATCCACATTACGAGGTTCACCGCCGCTACCGCCTTGGTAAGCTGCATCTGCAGTAATAGTAATATAGCCCTGTTCCGCTAATCGTTGTGCATACAATCCTGAGACTTGTTCTTTTACACCGCCATTAGGATGAGCAATAACTACAGCTGGATATTTCCTCAATGGATCATAGTTGGCAGGCGTGTAAACATTGGCTACTATCGTAATCTCTTTGATTTTATAGCTAACAGGATGGATGTTTACTTTTCCTATTTCATTTTTGGTAATAGCTCCTTCATATACCAAAGTAAAGGGATTTTGTTTATAGGTATTTTGAGCATTTGACATCTGTATTGTTAGTATTGACATTACTAATGTGGTTATTAATGATACTTTTTTCATTTCTTATATTTTTAAGCCTATTTACTTTTCAACACTTCATTTAGAACTTCTTTTACAGCTTTAGCTTTCTTATTTCCTATGGTTGGTTTGATAACAGTTACAAATTCTTTAAGTTCTTCAGGTGATAAACCAGTATTGAGAGCAATTGCCAAATGCCCTTTCAGCATTGGCTCAGCATCACCAATTGTACTGATTACAGAAATCGTAACCAACTCCCTTTGCTGATAGGTTAAAACATCTCTTTCAAAAATATCGGCAAATAAATGTTCTTTCAAAAAGGTATCTATTACAGGTGCAAAAGCGGAATAGCCTCTAAGCGTATTCGATTGTGGCGTTTTGGTAAGTTGTTCCAAAATAGTTTTGCCTCTTTCATATTTATGGCCATCTTCTTTGATGAGAGAAGCTTCTTTGCCGGGTTCATCAATAATACCTTTCACTTTTCGCTCGTTAAGCACTTCTATAAACGTTTGTAATCCTCTGATGCTCCTTGGAAAACCACAATAGGCATAGGTATGAACCAATATTTCTTTTACTTCATTCACGGTAAGTCCCGCTTCAAGACCTGTGTTTAACGCTGATTTGAGTTGAACTAAATCGCCTTTAGCGGTCAGCGATGCAATGGAAATAATGCTTTTTTCCTTCTCGCTTAATTTTTTATTCGTTGTTGCCATATCTTGTGCATTTATGTTATTGGAAAACAAGGCAAAACTTAAGACCATTACTTTAAAACCAAAATTTCTAAATTGCTTCATAATTATTTCGAATTATTTATAATTATTTCGAATTATTTATCCAATCCCTTTTCTTTTAGCCATTGACTCATTAAATCAGCCACTTCAATATTATTTAAATCTGAAAACGGAAAGTGAGTATTGCCTTTGAGACCTGCCTCAGGAAGATGTACTACGGTTACATCACCACCGTATTTATTGACTACATCTCGCCATATACGAGACATTTGGAGACGTGCTCTCCATCCGTCAGCCCCAGGATTGTCTGATGGACTTTCAGGAATATTATCACCATAATAAATAACAATAGGGATTTTGGTGAGTAACATAAAATCTTTCAAGGGTACACCGGAAGCAACAAGAGCACCAGCAGAACTAGCTATGGGTGATGGCACTTCGTTTTCAGGGAATAAAAATCCGCTACCCGGTTCGTAAGCTACAATGGCTTTGACGTTTTTATTTTTTACGGCAGTCATCCATCCCATACCACCAGAATGGGAATGGGTAACTAAAATAGCTGGACCTATTTTGTTGAATAATGCTGAAACGGCATCCGAATTAACATTACTATCGATAGCACCTATGCTTGGTGTCATAGAACGAAAATACTGATTGAGTGTAATGGAATCTCTGGCAAATTGGACACCTTCAAAATAATTAGGCCATACACCGATGCGGAAGACATCAAACCATTGCTGTTCATCAGGTATTGGATTAATAGTCGCAGCTACAGTACTTCTTCCTGCATTGCCACGTCTTGGTTGATCAATCAGATAAACAGGAAAGTTCCTGCGGAGAAAAATATTTTGATACCCTTCTCGTCCATCGGGTGTGGTTTCCCAAGTTTTAGAAAACTGACCTATTCCGTGCCACATCACCAAGGGAAACTTCCTAGCATTAACAGGGATTTGATAAAAAACATAAGCGTGGTCTCCACGAAAAGTCTGTCCTTCGGGACTTGGTTTATAGGGATCGAATGTGCCCGAATTGCGAATGATAGTTCCTCCAACAGCAAAACTTCCTTGCTCTGAGATCATCATAGGTTTCTGCTTATTTACTTTTTGTGCCTGTAAAGAGGAACTTATTGTTAATAACAAAAATGCGAAACCCAAAACGGTAGTTATTTTCTTTTTCATAATTCAATTAATCTTAATGATTTATTCAAACTTTATTTTTCGGTTCTTTTATATCTTTCTAAAGTTATGGTTTTTCTGCTGCCATTTTCATTGCATCTAGTCTTGTTTTTCTTTCATCGAAGATAGTTCCTGCAGAACCATCTGGTTTGAATTCGAAAACCTCATTCTTCTCTGGATTATAAGCAGACCATTGTGGTAATCCCTTACCATTTGGGTTACCTGTTTTGGAAAAATTTACCCAATAAGCTTGCATCATTCTGGCAACCTCTTGGTCAGTTGGCGTAATTTTGATTCCATTACGTTCTGTAAGATGGTTAAATACATAGGCAATTTCAGATCCATGGGGTGCGCCATTTCGGAATATTCCCTGCAAGGCGATTGGAACATAAGCAAAATGATAAAGATAGGCTGGAGAGCCTTTGGTAACAAAGGCATTGGCTGAGAAACGTGCTGGCTCTGCCCAAACTTTATCGGTATTAATAAGTGTTAGCATCTTAGCAAAATCCGTTTTACCGTCAGGATCGTAGGCTGCTTCAATTTCTTTATTCAGGTTTCCGAAATGAGAAAGTAAATCTTCCTTAGATGTTGCATTAACAAAACCTCCTGAAACTTCCGCACTATTCGAGCCAATGAGTAAAGGAACACGAGCCTGCCTGCCTGCTTTGTAAGCGCTCTCTGCCGTTTCAACAACCAGTTTACCGTCGAGAATTGGGCCAGAATAGATAGGTAAACCTCTGGGGCCATCCGTTTCCTGACCTCCATCGACAATTTCGGCCACACTAAGAGAGCGGAGTTTTGCTAATGCTGCTGCATCAGTTCCCTCGATTCCATGTTTCTGTGCAAAGTTTTTTCCAATCGTTTCCGCTGAAACTGGGTAATATTTACTGGCATTCTCTTCACTAATTGGTCTTCCGGTAAGAACACCATCGCGACCACCGCCCGATTCGCTAATCGCTTTATGGAAAAGACCTTTTGCAGTAGGTATGGTAAGAAGGGAATGTACCGAAACACCACCTGCAGACTCGCCAAAAATGGTAACATTTTTCGGATTACCTCCGAAAGCGGAAATGTTTTCCTTTACCCATTGGAGTGCGGCAATCTGATCCATATAGGCATAATTGCCTTTAGGCTCTTCTGGATGCTCCTTGCTTAATGCAGGGAAGGCAAAAAAGCCAAGGCGTCCGAGACGGTAGTTGAAGGTGACCAGAATGACGCCTTGTTTGGCAAATTGGACTCCTGAAAAGTCCCCTTGTGAACCACTACCAAATACGAAAGCTCCCCCGTGAATCCAAACCATAACGGGCAACTTTGCCCCCGGCTTAGTACCAGCAGGAAGCCACAAATTGAGATAGAGACCATCTTCCGATGAGCCCTCTGAGATGGTTCCAGGAGCAGCACCCCATCCGGCTTGAGCACAATTCGAACCAAATTTACTTGCATCTCGAACTCCTAACCAGGCTTTTACCGGTTGCGGTGGGCGCCAGCGATATTCTCCAACGGGAGGGGCAGCAAAGGGAATCCCCTTGAAGGCTGAAACATTTTCTTCGGTTACACCACGTACTAGCCCTGAGGCTGTTTTCACAACTGGAGATATTTCCTTACTAGCAACATCACTCTTTAGTTGAGGATACAAACTACAACTAATGATAATGGCTAAACTGGTTACTATTTTTTTCATCGAAATAATTATTGTAATGATTATTGAGGATTAGGAGTCATTGTCTTAGTAAACGAAAGCGAGCCTAACACCCATTTTCCCTTCTGTTTAATATACACTTCCGTCACAATAAACGGATTGGTGACTTCATTCCCTCCAACAACTGCCAATAAGGTAATTTTATTCAAAAGGATTGCCGTATTACCAATGATGTTGATAGACACTTCATGAATATCCGCTTTCTTATACCAAATTCCGCCACTTTTGATAACGTTGATTTCTTGTGTTTTTCCCCAACTTCCCCCCATATGGACAAAAACCGATTTATCATCAAACAAAGGACTTAGTTTATCGACATTTTTATCGGACATCCATTGCCATTTATCTTTTGAAAGCTGAATAATTTCTTGTTCAGTTTTAGTGTAAATTGGAGCAGTTGTACTCGTTTTATTTTCTTGCGCAAAAGAAAAGTGTAAGCTTACTATTAGGAGCAGCCCGGTAATTAATGTTTTCATAGTTATAATTTTTTGTGATTAATTTATTTTGTTTTCAATGGAGCTTCAACACCAGACATAGCTTGTACTCCAGCCGGTAATCTTTCACCTATAATTTGTATTGCATTTAGTTGTTTCGTAAATTCTTGTAATTCATGGATGTTTTAGCAAAAGTATCAAAAGGCATTAGTGCACTTCCGGCTATTGCTAATCCTGCTGTTTTTAAAAGGTTTCTACGGTTCATAATTATGATTTTTTGGAAATAGTTACTTTATAAAGATACTTTATATTCACTTAAGTACTTTACCATTTGAGGATTGCGATGGTCAAAGAATAAACTTTCGTTAGTATCTAATGCTGTAATTGCTTTGATATCATCAATTGAAAGTTCAAAGTCAAAAATATTGAAGTTTTCTGCCATTCTTTCTTTTCTAACCGATTTAGGAATTACAACTACGCCACGTTGCGTTAACCAACGTAGAATAACTTGTGCTACCGATTTATTATACTTTTTACCAATAGATAAAAGAACTTCATTTTGAAAAATATTATTTTTCCCTTCTGCAAATGGTCCCCAAGATTGGATTTGCACATTGTTTTCTTGAAGAAAATGTTGTGTTTCTGTTTGCTGAAGAAACGGATGCGTTTCTATTTGATTGATAGCAGGAGTAAAACCACTATTGACCATTAAATCCATTACTCTATCAGGATGAAAGTTGGCTACACCAATGGCCTTTATTTTACCTTGATTATATAATTCCTGCATAGCTCTCCAAGAGCCAAATATATCGCCGTAAGGTTGGTGAATAAGATATAAATCGAGATAATCCAATTGTAGTTTATTTAATGATTTTTCAAACGCTTTCATCGTTTTTTCATAACCGATATCTTGTATCCAAATTTTGGTTGTTATAAAGAATTCTTCTCTTGGTACACCACTTTTTTTAATCGCATTACCTACGGCAGTTTCATTCATATACGAAGCGGCAGTATCAATTAGTCGATAACCACTTTCAATAGCTTCTAAAACTACTTTTTCGCATTCTGTTGCATCAGGTATTTGGAAAACACCAAATCCTAAAATGGGCATTTCAATTCCGTTATTTAATTTAACTGTTTGCATGATTTTTTAATTTAAAAATTCCGTTTATTTCGTTACAGAAAAGTTTGTCACAAATTCTGTTATGCAAATTTCCGACCTAAATAGGAGAGCATTGGTATATAAATTACGGAATCTACTACCAAGATTACTGATTATGAACAAGCTGCTATTAAAACTCTATTTAAATGCCTAAATTTGTTTCATAAACATTAAAAGATATGGAACAAGTATTTAATTTTGAAACCATTAGTGAGTATAATGCTTTTAATAATCATGAAACATTACACCCTTTAGTAACTGTAATTGATTTTTCGAAAGCCAAGCCAAGAACAGGTTCAAAAATGAATTTTGGGCTATATTGCATCGTTTTGAAACAAGTGAATTGCGGGGATTTGAAATATGGTCGTAATTATTACGATTATCAGGAAGGAACCTTGGTGTTTATTTCTCCTGGTCAGACCATTGATGTGGAAAATAAAGAAGATTATTATCAACCTATGGGACACGCATTGGTTTTTCACCCTGATTTAATCCGCGGTACATCGCTTTCAAAAAGTATTTCTGAATATAATTTTTTCGGCTACAATACCAGTGAAGCGTTGCATCTTTCTGAAAAAGAAAAACAACTTGTTTTCGATTGCTTCGCTAAAATTGAAGTTGAATTAAAACAATCTATTGACAAACACAGCAAAAAACTTATTGCTTCCAATATCGAGTTGTTTTTGAATTATTGTGAACGTTTTTACGATCGCCAATTTATTACCAGAGATACGACCAACAAAGGAATTGTTGAAAAATTCGAGGAATTATTAAACAGTTACTTTTCTTCGGACAAACCTAATATCGTAGGATTGCCTTCTGTTGCCTATTATGCTGGTGAACTTAATTTATCTGCCAATTATTTTGGTGATCTAATTAAAAAAGAAACCGGAAAATCGGCTCAAGAATACATTCAAAATAAAATAATTGAAACAGCGAAAAATAAAATATTCGATTCTAAAAAAACAATTAATGAAATAGCTTATGAATTAGGTTTTAAATATCCACAACACTTCACACGTTTTTTCAAACAGCACGTTGGCAGTAGTCCCAATGAATATAGAAGTTTGAATTGATTTTATAAAGAGTTGAAAGTTAAAGGTGTTAGAAGTGTGTTTATTTACAAATATATAGTTGTTGTTTTATAATCAGAGTAAATCCGTGTAATCTGTGTCAAAAACCTCCTAACTATTTCAAATCCCACCGTTATTGCGAGGAGGAACGACGCGGCAATCTGTAGTCCCCACCACAAATAGATTCATAACCCAATACAAACTCCCCTTTTAGGGGGCCTAGCGTTAAAAAACAGTCCAATGGACAGTTTTAGCGAAGGAGCCAGGCGTCGCGTTGGCAAACAATAGCAATTAAAGGCATAGTCCCAACAACCGACAACTCATAACCGCTTAATACTTTCCCACTCCATAAGTTTTTTTTCAAACGACATACCCGCATTCGCAGGACTTGTCGATGGCAAGGTTTGTAAGGTATACCGATCACCAACGCCAACATACTGTTTGAAATATTTCGCTGCTTTTTGTCCATTAAAACAAATATATTTAATGTTGGGATGCGCTTTCAGGAACGAATCAAAATCGTTGGGCACTTCCTGTTCGATAGCACTGTCCAGACTTCCTTCCCTCACACAGGCTTCCAACACATCCCACAACGCAATGCGATTTTCTAATAAAATGCTTTTGCGTTCCTCGTAATCTGTAGTAAAAGGAGTCTCCAAAACATTACAAATAATCTTCCAAAAAGCATTTCTCGGGTGACCATAATACTGTTGGAATGCCAAGGATTGTGCGCCCGGCATCGTCCCTAGAATAAGTACTGTGGCGGTAGGATGAGAAATCGGGGAGAAGGAGTATTTTAGCATTATAGTTGCTTGAAACGTGCAAAAGTGGGTACATCATATCTTTTTGCAACCATTGCGCAGACTTTATTACTAATGCGTTCTTTTGTAGTTTTAAGGTATTTAAGTATGGTATTTTTAGAATAATATTGCTCTAATTTTAGAATGTCTGTTTCAAATGTTTCAGGAGTAGTGGCAAACAAAGCCCTTGGAATGATAATAGCCGCATCTCTAGAAAGATGAAGTTTACTAGGATCCATATCCCAAAATAAGTGTTTGGGAAAAATTGTTGCTATGTTTACTGATTCTTTCATTATACAAAATTAATGAATTTAACAATAAGTGGTGCACTACTATAAAAAGTTTAACTTCTTTGCTTTCAATGTCATTGCGAAGAGAAACGACCTAGCAAGCTGTTGAATTCACAGCAATAGTTTTTCAAATATACCATTAAATAGCGTACAGATACACCACAACCCCCAACCGATAACTGGCAACCGCTAACCCCTAACTCATAACCGATTAACCAATTAACCAGTTAACCTTTTCATCACATCCTACACAAACTCCTCCTTTAGCGCAGGAGCCAGGCGGCGCGTTGGCAATCAATAGCAAGTAAAGAATCCCAACGACTAACCTCTAACTTCTAACCTCTACCGCATCGCCGCTAAAATTCGTTCCGCACTAATCGGCATTTGCTTCACTCTTGCGCCACAAGCATCAAAAACAGCATTGGCAATAGCACCACCCACACAGATGATAGCGGGTTCTCCGCCACCTTCAGGTTTGGCATCCATTTTATCGATGAAAACACAAGTGATTGTTGGGGTTTTAGAAAAACGAGTAATTTCATAATTAGAAAAACCAGTTGTTTTTAAATTCCCACCTTCAAAGGCAATATCTTCATACAGAGCATAACCTAATCCCATAGTAATTCCCCCTTCAGTTTGAATGGTGGCACCATGCGGATTCACCACTTGTCCCATATCTTGGGCACAAACTACGCGAATGGGTTGTACAATACCGGTCGATTTATCCACATAAACTTCGGCAATCAAGGCAACACAAGTACCAGCATCTTCACCAAGCGCTATCCCGTAACCATGACCTTCTTTTTTGGGCTTTTCCCATCCAAAAGTTTGGGCAGCCAGTTGTAAAGTAGCCCGCATTTTTTCATCTTTTAGATTATTCAAACGGAATTGCAAAGGGTCAATACCCAGTTTACAAGCAGTTACATCAATGTGGGATTCCCGGGCAAAAGTAGTGGAGTTATTTCCGGGTGCCCTCCAAGCACCAACTTCAAAAGGATGAACACTTTCATCATCAAACATTCGGGTGCGGTTGTGTTCCACCTCATAAAAGAGTTCGGTTCCTCGGGTTCCGGCACAATAAATATCAAAATTCCATAATTTCAATTTTCCATTGCCATCCACTCCGGAACGGACTTTCATCAAGGCTGCGGGGCGGAATCCTACAAACATAAATTCTTCTTTTCGCGACCAAATCAATTGCACTGGTTTACCGCAAATTTTAGCAATCTTAGCCGCTTCTACAGCTTGATGGTCACTAATTTTACCGCCAAAACCACCACCCAAAAGGATTTGTTTCAAATGCACTTTTTCTAAAGGCATATTCAGCGTTTTCGCTATTCGTTTTCGAGTGCCAAAAGGAGATTGAGTAGAAGCCCACATCGTGAGTTTATCTCCCTCAAAAAAGCAGGTAGCACAATGGGTTTCTATAGAGGCGTGGGCTTTATAGCCGTCGAGATAATCGCCTTCGATAATAGTTTCCGAAAGAGTTTGGCCTGTGGCTAAGTTGCCTCCCTCTTGATGTATTCTGGAATCTTTAATAGTATTTTCTAAATGTTTAAAGATAGTTTCTTGATCTACTTTAAGTTCAGGAGCTTCCCAACTGACTTGTATTTTCTGAGCAGCAGCATAAGCAATTTCAGAATTGGAATGAACCACTGCGACTAAATTGCCGTCCTCGATTAATTGTGCGCCCTCGAAGCCAACCAATTCAGAAGCATGCACACTTATTTTTTTAGACCCAAAGACGGAAGGTCTTACGATACTCGCATAGACCATCCCCGGCAATTTGATATCACCAGTATATTTCGCTTTTCCGGTCACCTTGGCCTCAGCATCCAATCGGACAATGGAAGTTCCTACGACTTTTAAATCCTTTGCTTTTTTCAGAGCCGGTTTATCCTTTAGTGTTTGAATAATCTTTTGGCCTTTAGTGAGCGCGGCATAGGATATTTTTCTCGAAGGATCATTTTTAACATACACAACGCCCTCTTTTACCTCAAGTAATGCTGGGGCAACTTTCAACTGTTCTGCTGCAAGACCTATCAAAATGATTCTCGCTTCGGCAGCAGCTGCACGAAGAACAGGATCGGCAAAACGAGTCGTCATCGAACCCCAGGTACCATCATCATAAGGGCATAATTCTGTATCGCCCATCACCATATCGATAGTATAAATAGAAACTTCCAATTCTTCGGCTACCGCTTGTGCTAGGGAAGTGCCAACGCCTTGTCCCATTTCAATTTTTCCGGTATAACAATCCACTCGGCCATCTTCTTTAACCCTCAAATAGGCATTAAAATTCAACATCGCGACCTCAGGATTATTTGCCCAACCGTCTAGTATCGATAATTTTCCAACTGTGAAAGCCACAATGACTCCACCACCTAGTTTTTTCAAAAAATCACGTCGGCTATTGAGTAAAGCCAAAGCGCTATCGTTGGTAATCGCTTCGTTTGTTATTGTTGATTTCATAACTTCGATTTTTTAGACATTTCTTCGGCAGCCGTTTCAATGGCATCTACAATGCGATTGTACGAACCACATCGACATAAATTCTCTTCCATACCGTTTATAATTTCGGTCCGACTCGGTTTCGGATTCCGCAATAACAAGCCGTAAGCATTCATAATCATACCAGGCGTACAAAAACCACATTGCATCGAATCGTGAGTGACAAAGGCTTTTTGAATAGGGTGTAGGTTTCCATTCGAACTCAGTCCTTCAATAGAGAGAATGTCTTTTCCGGCCACATCTTCAACGGCAACCATACAGGATCGCACCGCTTTTTTATCTATTAAAACTGTGCAAGCACCACATTCTCCCAATCCACATCCAAATTTGGTTCCCGTCATATCCAGATATTCTCTGAGGACAGTCAAAAGGGATTCAGAACCATTCACCGATACAGTGACCGATTTTTGGTTCAGGGTAAAACTTATTTTTTGCTTCATTTTTTATGTTTTTAATACAATAACATTACATTAATTATAGAAGGTCACCAAAGTTAAGGTGCTCAACAGAGATTCTAATCAAACGAACCCTTTAGGGCTAAGGGTTGCAATGGGCTTTTTTAAACCTAATTCCAAAGTTACTAAATTTAACCTCCAATCTGAAGTAAGAACAAAAAAAATACGCTAATCTTTTAGGAATCCGTTGCCCAATGTTCCCAGTACAACAGAAAACCGATAACCGATAACAGAAAACCGACAACAACTTGAAAATCTCACTAAAGTTGGTTACATTTGGGTGTAATTATGACAACCGTCAGTTCGAGTGTTTTTTGTGTAGTATAACGGAACAAAAAATGTATCGAGAACCGTTTTTACTATTTTTTTCTAGTTCTGTCATCTCGAGATATATTTTTTTACAAAAAAGTAATAGAATATTACATCCATTTTGTCAGGCTGAGCTGTCATCCCGAGCGTAGTCGAAGGACGAAGCCAGTTCTTTATTACTAATAATTCAAACAAACAGCATGACATTCGAGTTCAAAAACTGCATCAATAGCTTTAAAATAGCAAACCAAAAAGGGGTAAAAACCGTGATGGCCACATTAGTAGCTTTAGAAGGCTCTTCCTATCGAAAGCCGGGAGTACGAATGCTATTTACAGAGGACGGTTCCATGACCGGTGCGCTCAGTGGGGGGTGTGTCGAAAAAGAAATTTTAAAGCAATCCGAATCCGTATTCCAAACCAACCAACCCAAAATGATGACCTATGACGGCCGCTACCGCTTGGGCTGCGAAGGAACCTTGTATATTTTGATAGAGCCTTTCCATCCCGACGAGGATTTGCTGCTGGCATTTGAAAAATCACTCGAAGAACGAAACCCATTTCAAATCAAAACAGCCTATGCCAAACAAGAAGGAAGCAATGACCATTGGGGTTCCAGGATCACATTCGATAAAAAGGATTGGTTTACTTTTTCAAAAACAGCCCATCGGGAACCAGAGGGGAGTAGCACTTCAGTAGTTTTCGAACAACAGCTAGAGCCATGTTTTCGATTGATTATTGTGGGAGCCGAACATGATGCAGTTCAATTGTGTTTGATGGCCTCGGTATTAGGATGGGAAGTAGTACTAGTGACCAATGCCGCCAGTCCGAAAACGATTTTAGATTTTCCAGGCGGTCACCAACTCCTGAAACAAGAGCCCAACGACCTACAACTAAAGGAAGTAAACCAGCACACCGCTATCGTTTTGATGACCCACAGTTATGCCCGAGACCTGCAGTACTTAATAGCCTTAAAAGAAACCCAACCCGCCTACATAGGTTTAGTGGGAGCTACAAAACGAGGCCAAAAATTAACCAATGATTTTATTGACCACCATCCTGAAGTAGAGGAGGACTTTTTAGAAAAAATCCACGGCCCGGCAGGACTCAATATCGGAGCCCAAACCCCGCAAGAAATCGCCCTATCCATTTGTTCCGAAATACTGTCAGTAACCCGACAACAAAAACCCGATTTTATGAAAAACAAAAGAGCAGCAGTAAGCAGATAACAACTAACCAATTAACCAGTTAACCTTTTTCTAACCGATAACCAACAACAGACAACCGAAAACTGGCAACCGACAACCCCATGAAAATCGCAATCCTAATTCTAGCAGCGGGTGAATCCAAACGAATGAACGGCATAAAGCAATTATTACCATGGAAAAACACCACCCTATTAGGCAATGCCATTGAGCAAGCCATCCAATCCAAAGGCGATGCGGTCTATGTGGTTTTGGGAGCCAATGCCAATCGAATAGCGCCAACCATCACCCACTACAACATCCAAACAATTGAAAACAAAAACTGGAAAAACGGACTCGGCAATTCCATAGCAGCGGGAGTATGGTATATAAAAGAAAACCAACAACACTTCGACGCCATCCTCATCACTTTGGCCGACCAGCCCTTACTAAATGCCGATTATTATAATGAGTTAATCGACAACTATTCCCAAAAAGAAGCCAAGATTATCGCTTCTGAAACCAACAATAACCCAAGCGTTCCCGCTATTTTTGATGCCTTGTATTTTGAGCAACTCAGCCAATTAGACCAAGACCAAGGTGCCAAAGAAATCCTATTAGCGGCCCAAAAGGAAGTACATCGATTGACTGCTGCTGCCAACTTGATAGACATAGATACCACAAGCGACTATGAGGAGTTATATAATAGTTTTGGAAAACTATAGTCCCTACAGCACATCAATCACCGTAACCACTCTTGTCATTGCGATATCGATAGCTATCGGAACGCACTGTAGCCCGGCAATTCGTTTATTTCTAATTATTGATATAAGCTAAAGTAATATATATAACCCGTTGGGTGTAATTATTTAAAGTAAAATAAATTGAATAAATATTGGTCAAGATACTGAAATTCAGTATCTTGAAGTCGCTAAACAAACCAATATCTATGTCAAATATAGTGAAAAAATATTTAAGAGTTTTAGAAGTTATAAGTTCTTTGAATTGTGAATTAGAGTTTAAATCTGGTGTCGGAAGAAAACAAAAAATGTC
>Ga0116157_10000629_pt1 | contig 36169 bp, 30 predicted proteins | sample AD_UKC048_MetaG_FD_89882 | JGI IMG/M metagenome (GOLD analysis project Ga0116157, IMG submission 89882) | Active sludge microbial communities of municipal wastewater-treating anaerobic digesters from USA - AD_UKC048_MetaG | ecosystem: Engineered > Bioreactor > Anaerobic > Digestate | place: USA... | reverse complement strand
TTGCGCCAGCTTAAGCATAAGCCAAACAACCACCCCAAAAAGAGTGATAACTGTATCACACAAGCAGAAAATGGCCAATTTCTACACAACAAATTTCTACTAATTTTTTGCAAATCAGCACTTTTGGTCATAAGAGCAACAATTTCTGGCAATATTACCGCCACCGTTCGCTTTGAAGTTATAAGTCACTATGCCTGAACTCCCAGAAGTAGAAACAACACTGCGCGGAATAGCACCCCACACAGTAAAGCGTAAAGTTTCCAAGGTGGTGATTCGCCAAGCACGCCTACGCTGGTCTATCCCCTCCGAATTCCCCGAGCTTATAGAGCACCAAACACTGCTCGGCATTAGTCGACGGGGCAAGTATCTTTTATTCAAGTTTGCCCACGGCCATGCATTGATTCACTTAGGTATGTCTGGCAGCTTGCGGATTGTGGCTGCAGATACGCCACCCAACGCCCATGATCATTTCGACTGGGTATTTGGTGATCTCACCCTGCGCTACCACGACCCGCGCCGCTTTGGGTGTCTACTCTGGGTAGAGGGGGAACCCCATGAGCACAAACTTCTTACTAAACTCGGCCCAGAGCCTCTAACCGATGAATTCACCGCAGACTATCTCTTTACACGCAGCCGCAAACGTACCCAAGCAGTGAAGCAATTCATCATGGACAGCCACTTGGTGGTAGGCGTGGGTAATATCTACGCGAATGAATCACTATTTATGTCGCGCATCAAACCTATCCGTAAGGCGGGTACGCTCACTCGCAAAAATTGTGAAGATTTGGTGAAGGATATTAAATTCGTGCTCAGTCGCTCCATAGAGCAAGGCGGAACGACCTTACGAGATTTTGTAGGCGGCGATGGCAAACCCGGTTATTTCAAACAACAACTTCTGGTTTATGGCCGAGGCGGAGAAGCTTGCGCTGAATGCGGCAAGCCATTAAAGGAAATACGCATGATGGATCGAACCACGGTCTACTGCGTAGATTGCCAAAAGTAATTCACCTATCCTCTTCACTTATCCATTTAAGAACCGCGAGTCACTTATGGCAAATCCAACCGGCGACAACAAACACGGCGCAAGCCAAAACTATTTACAGCGCGAGCAGGGCTACCGCGAAAAAGCGCTAAAAATGTACCCATGGATTTGCGGGCGCTGTGCGCGCGAATTTAACTCCAAAAATATCCGCGAACTCACAGTCCACCACAGGGATCATAATCACGACAATAATCCTTCGGACGGCAGCAATTGGGAGCTGTTGTGCCTTTATTGCCACGACAACGAACACACCAAGTTCCATGAACATATTCTATACGGATCGACCAAAGCCAAAGAAATTGCGCCCGCAACCTTTAATCCTTTTGCGCAACTCAAAGACTTGATGGATAAAAAATAAGAGTGGCCTGTAGCTCGATAGCTAAAAGGGACAGGGACAAACACCTTGAACCTTTTCATGGGTTGTGGGATGACTAAACTCAATACTCGCAGCATGAAGAAGTAAGCGTTCCGCCATGGCAAACGACTCTTCATTGTTATACAAATCGCAACCTAAAATCGGGTGACCAAGTTCGCGGCTGTGAATGCGCAACTGATGCGTGCGACCGGTAATCGGTACAAATAAGACACGAGTGCGCGCAGGATTATCCAACCGTTCGATCACTTGATACTGAGTGACTGCTTTTTTACCAGTTTCATGACAGATTTTTTGTAGCGGAAAATTCTCTGGATCTTTAGCGATGGGATATTCAATCAATCCCCTGTCTTCCGTTAGATGCCCGTGTAAAACCGCCGTATAAGCTTTATTAACCAATCCCAACTGAAACTGCTTTCCAATCTCTGCATTCACTGCTTTATTCAAAGCCACAATCATAATGCCCGATGTGCCAAAATCTAACCTGTGAAGCAAAGTTGCGGTTGGAAAGTCTTGCACCAAACGAAAATGCACGGAATCTTTGTTTAACGGATTTTTACCAGAAAGACTTAATAAGCCACTGGGTTTATTAATAAGAAGTAAATGCTCGTCTTGAAAAAGAATTTCAATTTCAGCATGGCATGGGGGCGCTATAAAAGTATCGGCTTTAGATGACATGCAATTGTTCAAATCCAAAAAATCTTATCTCAATAAAAAAGCCCTGCATTAGCAGGGCTTCATCAATTCAAAAAAAACTAAATCACTCTACCGGCACTAAGCCCAAATTTTTTACAATCTGCGCTGTGGGTTCAGTTTGGTTCATAGTGTAAAAATGCAAGCCAGGGGCTTCGTTCTCTAAGAGCACTTCACACAGTTCTGTCACCAAATCTACGCCGAAGGCTTTTAAGCTTGCATCATCATCGCCATAATTTTCTAAGGCCTTGCGCAACCAGCGCGGAATTTCTGCGCCGCACGAATCAGAAAAGCGCGTTAAGTTGCGGTAATTAATAATGGGCATAATGCCGGGGTAAATTGGTTGCGTAATGCCCGCTTTATGGCATTGCTCCATAAAATAGAAATAGGCATCGGGATTAAAAAAGTATTGGGTGATGGCACTATTAGCACCCGCATCAAACTTACCTTTCAAAAACCCAACATCATCACCGTAGCTTTTAGCTTGCGGATGAATCTCTGGGTAAGCCGCAACTTCTAAATGAAAGTGGGCGCCAAAGTGTTTGCGAATAAAGGCAACCAATTCATTAGCGTAAACTAATTGGCCGGTACCACCCATGCCCGAAGGTACATCGCCGCGCAGTGCAACAATGCGATCCACACCAGCGGCTTTATATTCATTCAGCAATTGCAAAATTGTCGCTTCATCGTCACTGCCAAATGACAAATGCGGGGCGGCAGTAATACCATCTTGCATGAATTGGGTAATAAGTCCTTTGGTGTTATCGCGAGTTGATCCGCCAGCACCATAGGTTACCGAAAAAAAATCTGGCTCAAATTCATTGAGCTGGTCGCGCACTTTAATCAGCTTTTCTTTTCCTTCCGGCGTTTTCGGCGGAAAAAATTCAAAACTTAAACGCGGTTGTGAGTCGGTCATAATTTATATCCTGCATCTCAATGGAATCATTCAGTTGAGATGCCATTGATTAATTTATCCGTCGTCATCCTCGCGCAGCGGGGATCCAGCTTTTAAAACACAATCAAGAGCTGGATCTCCGCCACGCGAAGATGACGATTCCCCGCTTAAAGGGGGTTAATACTTGTAAGACTCTGGCTTGAACGGCCCATCTACTGGGTAACCAATATATTCTGCTTGTTTAGGTGTCAGTTTGGTAATTACACCACCAAAACCTTCAACCATATCTTTCGCAACTTCTTCGTCTAATTTTTTCGGCAACACGCGAACATACAAATGTTCTTCTTTTTGCGCTGCTGGCAAATCGGCAAATTTACGTTCGTACAAATAAATTTGTGCGAGTACTTGGTTGGCGAAAGAGCCATCCATAATGCGCGATGGGTGACCAGTAGCATTACCCAAGTTTACCAAGCGGCCTTCTGACAAAAGAATCAAATGATCGTTAGTCGCTTTATCGCGGTAAATTTTATGCACTTGTGGTTTAACTTCTTCCCACTCCCAATTTTTGCGCATAAAGGCTGTATCAATTTCGCTATCGAAGTGGCCGATGTTACACACTACCGCGCTACGCTTTAATGCACGCAACATGGCGGAGTCACACACATTTACGTTACCCGTAGTCGTCACAACCAAATCAGTTGTGCCGAGAACGATGTGATTAATATCTTCATAGTTGCCAGTGTTAATACCATCATTGTAAGGCGACACAACTTCGTAGCCGTCCATACACGCTTGCATCGCACAGATTGGATCAATTTCAGTAACTTTTACAATCATGCCTTCTTGACGCAATGATGCAGCAGAACCTTTACCCACATCGCCGTAACCAATCACGAGCGCTTTTTTACCGGCGAGCAAATGGTCGGTGCCGCGTTTAATGGCGTCGTTCAAGCTGTGACGGCAACCGTATTTGTTGTCGTTTTTACTTTTGGTTACTGCATCGTTTACGTTGATGGCTGGAACTTTTAATTGGCCTTTTTTCAACATATCCAACAAGCGGTGCACACCAGTCGTTGTCTCTTCAGAAATACCGTGAATAGCATCGAGCATTTGTGGGTATTTTTCGTGAACGATTTGAGTTACATCACCGCCATCGTCAAGAATCATATTGGCAGCCCATGGCTTGCCATCTTTCAATACAGTTTGTTCGATGCACCACCAAAATTCTTCTTCAGTTTCGCCTTTCCATGCGAACACTGGAATTCCTGCTGCGGCAATTGCTGCGGCAGCGTGATCTTGTGTAGAAAAAATATTGCACGATGACCAACGCACTTCCGCACCCAAATCTACCAGTGTTTCAATCAACACGGCCGTTTGAATGGTCATGTGAATACAACCAATGATTTTTGCATCGGCCAATGGTTTGCTGCTTTTGTATTTACGACGCAACGCCATTAATGCTGGCATTTCGCCTTCAGCAATATCAATTTCTTTACGGCCCCAGCTAGCATCTTGTGCGAATGCTTCTGGAGTTTTTGCAGCAACTTTGTAGTCGGTGAAGCTCATAATGGAATCCTGTATTAAATTTAAATTTTTTAAAGCGCTTTCTTCAATGCTTCAGCTTTATCCGTTTTTTCCCATGTAAAATCAGGAAGCTCACGACCGAAGTGACCGTAGGCTGCAGTTTGACGATAGATTGGGCGTTTCAAATCGAGCATTTCAATTAAGCCACGTGGGCGCAAATCAAAGTGTTCGCGTACTAATTTCACAATTTCTGCATCGGGTAATTTACCCGTGCCAAATGCGTTAACAGAAATAGAGGTAGGCTCAGCAACACCAATCGCGTAACTCACTTGAATTTCTAAACGATCAGCAATGCCTGCTGCTACTAAATTCTTGGCAACGTAACGGCCAGCGTAAGCTGCTGAGCGGTCAACTTTTGATGGATCTTTACCAGAGAATGCACCGCCACCGTGACGCGCCATGCCGCCGTAGGAATCCACAATAATTTTACGGCCTGTTAAACCGCAATCGCCTACTGGGCCGCCGATAATAAATTGGCCTGTTGGGTTTATGTGATATTGCGTACCCGCGTGCAACCATTCAGCTGGCAAAACTTTATTGATAATCAATTCGCGCACGGCTTCATGAATTTCAGATTGTTTTACATCTGGGCTGTGTTGCGTAGAAAGTACAACAGCATCTACCGCGACAGGTTTTCCATTTTCGTAGCGCAAAGTCACTTGGCTTTTTGCATCGGGGCGCAACCATGGCAACACGCCGCTCTTACGCAATTGCGCTTGCTTTTCTACCAAGCGATGCGCGTAAAAAATCGGGGCAGGCATAAGTACTGCAGTTTCATTTGTTGCATAACCAAACATTAAACCTTGGTCACCAGCGCCCATATCTTTATCATTCGCTTCATCAACGCCCATGGCGATATCAGCAGATTGTTTGCCGATCGCGTTTAATACCGCACAGCTCGCGCCATCAAAACCAACATCGCTAGAGTTGTAGCCAATATCCAAAATCACTTGGCGAATTAAATCTTCTAAATCCACATAAGTCGAAGTACGTACTTCACCTGCAACAATCGCCATGCCGGTTTTAACCAAGGTTTCTACGGCAACGCGCGCATTCGGATCATCCTTAATAATTGCATCGAGTACGGCATCAGAAATCTGATCTGCCATTTTATCGGGATGACCTTCGGATACAGACTCAGAAGTAAATACGGAATATTCAGACATGTTGGTTTCCTATAAAAATTAAAACTAAATTAAAATCTCTTTCGTCATCCTCGCGAAGGCGAGGATCCAGCTCTTAAAAAAATTACAAGCAAAATCAAAAACTGGATCCCCGCTACGCGAGGATGACGGCAGCTAGAAATTCGCTGGTTTAAAAAATTGTCTCAATTGAATTTGAAAGCCGTTACGCAACGCAAAATAAACACTCTGGCCTTCATTCAAATTGGCTGCGCTGGCCCAGCGCGAAAAATCTTGTGGCTCAAAGCCTTGCCATAAATCGCCGCAGGCTTCGCGTGCCCACGCTTGTTCGTGGCGACACAAATCGCAAATCAACAACGCGCCTCCCGGTGCAAGAGCCTTGCTTAAATCTTGAAAAATATCCGCAGGAGAGGGCGTGTGGTGCAAAACCATATTAACCACTATGCAATCCGCTAAGACTTTTTTCTGCGCGAGTACATGGGTATCTCCGTGAATAAATTCCATGCTGCGCAAATTTTGCTTTTGTGAATAGTCTTTTGACTTGTTCAGCATTTCAGCAGAACTATCCAGCGCAACCACTTGCGAAAATTTTTGCGCAAGCACAGGAAGGAATTCGCCTTCGCCTGGGCCAACTTCGAGCGCAAGGCTCCAGTTACGTAGGGGCGTGTTATTGAGCAATTGGATCATGTGCTCTGCATATACGGGGTAGCTGGCAATTAGATCTTGCTGCTCGCGAAATTTGTGCGCGTTCTCGGCAAAGAAATGCTGCGAAGCCAGACTGCGCTCTTGTTCCAGTTCACGTAATTGCGTTTGTACCGCGTCGGTAATCGGCATTTGGTCAATACTGCTGAACAACGCTTGCTGCAAACTCGCAAGGGGACTATCCGGCACCAAATAAGCGCGGCGATAAAAAATACTATTCCCTTCGCGGCGCGTACTGAGCAAACCCGCGCTGGTCAGCACTTTAAGATGATGACTCATTCCAGATTGCTTGGCTTCAAAGATACGACAGAGCTCCAGCACACCAAATGAGTCCTGCGCGAGTACCCGCAAAATTTCTAACCGAAAACCATCGCCCGCTGCCTTGAGCAAATTGGGTAGGGATTGCGCATCCACCACGGCCACAGGGGCAGGCTCAACAATATCCGTGAGTATGGGCGGTACATCCAGTGACACATCTAATACTGGCGCGACCAAGTCGGTTAGCACAGGCACATCTATTAACGATGATTCCGGTAATGCGACTTGCTCGGTAAGCACGGGAAGGTCGAGATTTTCTTGTTCGATAAGGTCGTTCATGGTGTGCAGTCTAGCAGGCGAAAAAATCTATATCAAAATATTTTGATATAGATTTTTCTGTTTTTATCGCGATCCCATGAAATTCGGATCTAAAACACATGAATTGACCATATAGTCCATTTAACTATATTATGCGCGATCTTTGGATGGCTCATTTTCGTCAACTTTGCTTTACCCGTGGCCCTAGCTGAGCGAGAATGTTCTCCCCTGTTTGCCAGACAATTAGATTTGGCAGGGGTGTCCTTCTGTTTCTCGGTCTAGTTCGCGAGTTAATGAAAATGTCGCGAGTTATGGAGCAGTAAGCGCAGAGTGTTCTGCAGAGCAAAGCGCTCTAAAAAGTAGAACCATCCAACGATATCAGCAGCACTGTGCCACTTCAGGCATTGGTGACTCAAAGATCCGCCAGAGATCGCCTAAACCGCTAACGCATCAACTTTGCTAATGCTATTAACGCTATGCCTTTAACTTAGGAGCTTCTCAACGATGCCTTCCCGTAAACACTTGGCTAACGCCATTCGCGTGCTTTCAATGGACGCTGTACAAAAAGCTAACTCTGGTCACCCTGGCGCACCAATGGGCATGGCCGATATCGCCGAAGTTCTCTGGAACGACTTTTTAAAACACAACCCACAAAACCCAAATTGGGCTGACCGCGACCGTTTCGTATTGTCTAACGGCCACGGCTCTATGCTGATTTACTCGTTGCTGCATTTGAGCGGTTACGATTTGACCATGGACGACCTTAAGCAATTCCGTCAATTGCACTCACGCACCCCTGGTCACCCTGAGCGCGGCTACACTGCCGGTGTTGAAACCACTACTGGCCCACTTGGCCAAGGTATCGCTAACGGCGTGGGTATGGCAGTAGCTGAGAAGATTCTCGCGGCGCAATTTAACCGCGACGGTCACACTGTTGTTGATCACAATACCTATGTTTTCCTCGGCGATGGCTGCATGATGGAAGGTGTTAGCCACGAAGCTTGTTCATTGGCCGGCACTTTAGGCTTGGGCAAACTGATTGCGTTCTACGACGATAACGGCATCTCTATTGATGGCCACGTAGAAGGCTGGTTTACCGATGACACCCCAAAACGCTTTGAAGCTTACGGCTGGCACGTAATTCGCGCTGTTGATGGCCACAATGCTGCCGCTATTAAAGCCGCTATCGAAGCTGCTAAAGCTGAGACCAAAAAGCCAACTTTGATTATCACTAAAACCATCATTGGCTTCGGTTCGCCAAACAAGCAAGCATCGCATGATTGCCACGGCTCGCCCTTAGGTTTGGAAGAAGTTGCACTGGTTCGTAAAACCCTCGGTTGGGAATACGAGCCCTTTGTTGTTCCTGCTGATGTTTACGCCGGTTGGGATGCTAAAGAGAAAGGTGCTGCTGCTGAAAAATCTTGGGAAGCGAAATTCGCTGCCTATAAAGCTGCGCACCCAGAATTGGCTGCCGAGTTTGATCGCCGCGTAATCAAAGGCGAATTGCCTGCTGACTTCGCTGCTAAAGCAGAAGCTTTCATTGCTGAAAGCCAGGCAAAAGGCGAGAAAATTGCCAGCCGCAAAGCCTCACAAAACTCTATTGCTGCCTTCGTTCCATTATTGCCAGAATTGCTAGGAGGCTCTGCTGACTTAGCCGGTTCTAACCTGACTTTGGTGAAAACCTCTAAGGGCGTAACCGCTGAAGACGCTAGCGGCAACTACTTGTACTACGGTGTGCGCGAATTCGGTATGAGCGCCATCATGAACGGTATTTCTGCCCATGGCGGCTTCATTGCTTACGGCGCAACCTTCTTGATGTTCCAACAATACGCAGCCAACGCTGTGCGTATGTCGGCATTGATGAAATTGCAAAACATCTTCGTTTATACCCATGACTCTATCGGTCAAGGCGAAGACGGCCCAACGCATCAACCCATCGAAGTTTTGGCAAGCTTGCGTATGACACCAAACCTCGACACATGGCGCCCAGCCGATGCTGCCGAAGCTGCTGTTTCTTGGAAAGCGGCTATCGAACGCAAAACTGGCCCAGCTGCCTTGGTATTCAGCCGTCAAAACCTCGATCACGTTGCGCGCACTCCAGCGCAAGTGGCCGATATCGCCAAAGGCGGTTATGTATTGGTTGATTCCGTGGGCGAGCCAGAAGCTATTCTGATCGCGACCGGTTCTGAAGTAGGCATCACCGTACAAGCTGCTGCCGCGCTGAAAGCCAAAGGCCGCAATGTACGCGTTGTGTCTATGCCATCAACCTCTGTGTTTGATCGCCAAGACGAAGCCTACAAAGAATCTGTATTGCCAATCAGCGTTGGCGCTCGCGTTGCCGTTGAAACCGCACACGTGGATTACTGGTACAAATACGTGGGCTTCGATGGCCGCGTAGTGGGCATGACCGGCTTCGGCGAATCAGCCCCCGGCCCAGCGCTACTCGAATACTTCGGCTTCACCGTCGATAACATCGTAAGCACTGTGGAAGAGTTGTTAGAAGACTAAAAGCACGAAAAAACACCCGACGCGAGTCGGGTGTTTTGTTTTATGGCTTAAATTAATGGAGAATAGCGCTTTGCTGCATCTCAAGGTTCGCCCATTAAGGATTACGATATGTTGAAACATCAAATACTTACCCTGACTCTTTTAATCTCCGCCGGTTTTTTAGTCACCGCGTGCAGTAAAAAGGCAGAGGCTCCAGCGCAAGCTGAAAGCACAGCCGCAGCCGTTGAAGCACCAGCTCCCGTTAGTTCGGCGGCCGCTGAAGAAGACCAAGAGCTTGCGAAAAAACGCAAGGCCATGGAATTTGCCTTGGCAGAAGATGCTATCAAGAACGACCCCAATGGCCAGTGGGCGGTAAGCGCCAAAGCCAGTACAACCTACGCCAGTGATGTGAACGATACTGCCAGAGGCTACCATCCATTCCGCGCAACCGGTGTTCCGGATACTCAATCCTATGGCGATGCGGATACCTCTTGGGCAACCAAAGAATCAGATACCGGCCTAGAATGGATTGAACTGGAGTACGCCAAACCCGTTAATGCGACCGAGATCAAAATTCGCCAGAATTTCAATCCTGGTGCAATCATTAGCGTCGATCTCTATGACGAAACCGGTAGCGCCCACAATATCTGGAAAGGGCCAGACGCATCTCAATACAAACCCTCCACGATCAGTTGGTTAAATATCCCCTTCGAAAAAACTGCGTTTAAAACTCAGCGCGTAAAAATCACCCTTGCCACTAATGCTGTATCCGGCTGGAACGAAATTGATGCCGTACAACTCATTGGCGAATAAATACTGTAATTAAGGATTTCCTATGACCGTAAAACTCATGAAAGACCAAGACCTCGCCGGCAAGCGCGTTCTTATTCGTCAAGATTTAAACGTACCTTTAGAAGATGGCCGCATCACCAGCGCCGTGCGTATTGATGCCTCTATCCCCACCATTAAAGCCGCCCTCGCTGCCGGCGCAAAAGTCATGGTGATGTCGCACTTGGGTCGCCCAGATGAAGGCGTATATGAAGAAGCCTCTTCACTCGCACCTGTTGCAAAATACTTGAGCGAAAAATTGGGTCGCAATGTTCCTCTCGTTAAAGATTGGGTTGACGGTTTCGCCGATCAAGGCGACTTGGTTCTGTTAGAAAACGTTCGTTTCAATGTAGGCGAAGGCAAAAACTCTGACGAGCTTTCTAAAAAAATGGCAGCACTTTGCGATGTATTCGTAATGGACGCATTCGGCACCGCCCACCGCGCACAAGCCTCAACGCACGGCGTTGCGAAATTCGCACCTATCGCCTGTGCAGGCCCATTGCTCTCTGGCGAATTAGAAGCCCTCGCAAAAGTTCTCGATAAACCAGCGCGCCCATTAGTAGCCATCGTTGGTGGCTCTAAAGTGTCTACCAAGCTGAGCGTGTTAGATGCACTCTCCAAAATCGCTGACATTCTTGTTGTAGGCGGCGGTATTTCTAACACTTTCGTAGCAGCAGCTGGCAACCAAGTTGGTAACTCACTTTACGAAAAAGATTTAATTCCAGAAGCACAACGCCTGTGCAAAACCACCGAAGTTGTTTTCGCAACCGACGTGCGTGTAACCAAAGAAGGTTTCAAATCTTGGAATCACAACTCAGTGGCTACCGTTAAAAAGCCAAGCGAAATTCAAGCCGACGAAGAAATCATCGACTACGGCCCAGAAACAGCAGCCCGCGTTGCAGAAATTATCAAAAATGCCAAAACCGTTTTATGGAATGGCCCTTGCGGCGTATTTGAATTCGATGCTTTCTCAAAAGGCACCGAAGTTATCTCTCGCGCAATTGCAGAGAGCGATGCATTCTCTGTGGCAGGCGGCGGCGACACATTAGCTGCAATCGACAAGTGGCATTTGGCTGACAAAATTTCTTACGTATCCACCGGCGGCGGCGCTTTCCTTGAGTTCGTTGAAGGCAAAGTATTACCAGCGGTTGCGATTTTGGAAGAGCGCGCGAAGGGTTAATTAGCCGTACGCGATTTTAAAAGGCGATCTCTGGATCGCCTTTTTTATTGCTCACACAAAAGCGCTTTATAGCCTGTTCTGACCTATATCGAGCGTTAAAAATATTAAACATAAGGATTTCTTTTCGGCTGAGACTGAATTGCATAAGCAAAGTCATATCGCTCCAGCGTCTGAGTCTAACCGATGGCGTATTTGTCGATTTTTTTTACATTTATACTTGTTGTTATTTTCATAGAATTATAACCCTTTGAAAAAAAAGGATTTTTAAAGTGGTATGCGTTTTGCTAAACAATTAGAAGTCGTTATTATTGCCCGAAAATAATGGCATAAACCCAAAGTAAACTCTGAGATTAATACACAAAAGGAACCTATACCGTGAAAAATCTTCTCTCTACTAAAAAATTATTGGCAGTAACTGCCGCCTTAGTATTTTCTGGTGCCGCTCATGCGTCATTGACCACCTCCTACGTTTTTAATGGAAAGGGGAATTGGTCATTAGATGGCTGCGGCTCAAATAATACTCCCGTTTGTACGATAGATGCAGCTGTTCCGACAGGCTCAACAATCGTTGCAGCATATTTGTATTCATCAATGTTCTATAACAGCACAATTCCGAGCGTGACGTTTGAGGGGCAGGTATATTCTGGTGCTTCTTGGACTGCTTTAGGTTCTGCTGGTGGTTTGGAAGCATACCGTACAGATGTTACGTCTCAAGTATCAACCTTAATCGGTGGTGGTAGCGCCTCTCCATTCAGCTTCACTGTGAATAACGAAAGTCCCAATGGCTATATCGATGGCGAAGTATTAGCTATTATCTATAGCAACCCCACTGAGCAAGTTCGTACTATTGCGTTTTTGGACGGCTACAGTAACCAATCTGGTGACTCAACAGCAATTAACCTTGCAAGCCCACTAACCAGTGCTCAATTAGCGGCTGCTAGCTTTGAAGCAACTTTATCGTTGGGTATCGGTTATAGCTATCAAGCATCTTCCACATTGCAGCATTCAGATGTAGATGTAAACGGCAGTGCCTTGACTCGTTGTGCTGGCGGCGAAGATGATGGCGGCAGTTACAACGGTGGTTTAATTACCGTAGGTGGCCTTGGAGATGATCCAACTAATAACCACAACTGTAACGCGTCTAACCCAAGAGCAGATGATGAGCTTTACAGCCTGAAGCCTTTCTTGGCAGCTGGCGATACTCAAATAAGCATTAAGACCTCTAACCCATCGTTTGACGATAACATTTTCTTTGCAGGTTTAAACCTCACTGCAGTTGCTGGTGTGAATACTTCTCCCCCACCAGTAGTTGATGTACCTGAATCTAATTCATTGGTGATGTTTTGCCTTGGATTGTTAGGTCTAGTGGCATGTCGTCGTAAAAAACTCGTCTAATATTTTAGACGTAAGCTTCACAAAACAGCCCCCACTTGGGGGCTGTTTTGTTTTAGAATTTTGGGTTATAAACAGTCTTTTGGAGCGAGGTTATGAAGGTGATAAGAAATACTAAATATGTGATTCTGTGGCTTAGTTTAGGTTTTTTCGCACACAACTCATTCGCAGCAACAATAACCCAAGAAAGCTTAAAGCAAGATAAAGTTGCTTCTGCTCCTGAAGTGATTGCTTACAATAGGGCTCAAACTGAAGCAAAAGGGAAAAACTATATAAAAGCTATAGCCTCATATAATGAATCATTAAAGCTCAACCCAAATTTCTATTTTGCTTATATTGGCCTTGCAGAAGTTGAAAATGCTAGGGGCGATAATAAGATGGCGCAAAGCCATTTTGATCAAGCTTTTAGTCTTGGCAAAAATAGTCCTGCTCTACTTACTGCCTATGGAAAATATCTTTTAAAAAACAAGCAACTCGATGAAGCGCAAGTATATTTTGAAAAAGCACTTAAGATAGCCCCAGATTTTGCCGATGCTAATATAGAGCTAGCAGTTATTTATTTAACATTTAAAAAACAGCCAGATAAAGCCATTTTCCATTATCAGCAAGCACTTATTACAAAACCCTCTCAGGTTGATATTCTTTTTGGCTTGAGTAGCGCGCAATTGGCGGCGGGGAAATTGCCTGATGCCTTAGCTAGTCTCTCAAAAGCATCTGCGTTAGAGCCTAACAATAATTTACCCCATCATTTTAAAGGTGTCTACTTAGCCCGCGACAAGCAGTTCTCGATGGCAATAAAAGAATTAGAACAGTCATTGGCGTTGAGCCCCAACTTTTATCCAAGCAGCTGGCTTTTGGCTGATGTGTACTTGCAGCTAAACGATATTCAAAAAACTATAAAAATTTTTGATCAGCTAAGTCGCAATAGTGACGATAAGCCGCTCGCACTATTTAAAACAGGCCTTCTCTATCACCTGCAAAAAGATTATGTGAAAGCAAAAAGTTACTACCAGTCAGCGTTAAAATTGAACGCCAAAATGGCTGAGGTATATAATAACTTGGCAAATATTAGCATCGATCAAAATACTAATTTTGGCGAAGGCTTAAGTTATGCAAAAAAAGCTGTAGAAATTCAGCCTGAAAATTTTTCTTTTTTAGATACTTTAGGTTGGTTGTATTATTTGTCCGGTGATAAAGTTAGCGCAGAGAAAACGCTACAGCGCGCCTTAAAAATTAATCCAAATTTCTCTGAAGCCATTAGTCATCTTCAACAACTTAAAAAATAAAATCAGCGTGCATATACTTAAAAACATCAAAAATGCCAAAACCGTTTTATGGAACGGCCCTTGCGGCGTATTTGAATTCGATGCTTTCTCAAAAGGCACCGAAGTTATCTCCCGCGCAATTGCTGATAGCGATGCATTCTCAGTAGCAGGCGGCGGCGATACGTTGGCTGCAATCGACAAGTGGAACCTAGCGGACAAAATTTCTTACGTGTCTACCGGTGGGGGTGCATTCCTTGAATTTGTTGAAGGCAAAGTATTACCAGCGGTTGCGATTTTGGAAGAGCGTGCGAAGAACTAAGTTTTAGTTTTTAGAACGCGATTTAAAAAGCCTGCACTCAGCAATGAATGCGGGCTTTTTTCTATGATAATAGGATTTTTATGAAATGATGGAAGCGTTCACCGCCTGCAAACTCGCCTATATTTTTGATGGCCAACTACTCGTCTATTTGCGCGATGATTTTGCACATATCCCTTTCCCCAATATGTGGGATTTCCCCGGCGGAGTACGCGAAGGCGATGAAACGCCCGAACAATGTGTGTTGCGGGAATTAGAAGAAGAGTTCGGTATAAAGCTAGAAGAATCGCGTTTGATTTATAAAAAAATAGGCGTGAATTTCAACAATACTGGACACTCCTATTTCTTTGTGGCAGAGGGAAAAGCTGAAGAAATTGCGGCTATTCAGTTTAGTGAAGAAGGTCAGTATTGGCAGCTAATGAATATTCCAGATTTTTTGAATCATCCATTGGCCATCGATCGGCTTAAAATCAGATTGAAAGTTTATCTCGACGGCGAATAGCACTTGCTCTCACACCTAAAATTTGCGTAATAAAAAAGGCGACTTTATGTCGCCTTTTTTATTACGCCAAGTTCGGAAATTACTTCAACGTTTTTTCCAAAAATTTAAGGATATCGTTCAATGCGTTCGGCGCCACTGTGTCGAAACAGCTTTTGAAATATTCACTGCAGCCACTATCAAGAAAAGCATGATCCTTTCCTTCGTATAACGTGAACTCTACTGGCTGACCTGCTTTCTCCAACTGTTCAACATAATTTTTCACCGCGGTAGGCGGTGTCGTACGATCTTTACTGCCTACGTGAATAAATTGAGGTGGTAATTTATGCCCCGAAGCCGATGGAATATTGAAAATGGGGGAAACCGTTTTATAGTAATTCGCGTTGTCATTTACATTTACTGCACTACCGAATAAACCTCGCGCTTCTGCCTTAGCAAGACCCCAAAAAATATTGCTCGGCTTTTCAAAGTTATTCAGCGCGGCAGCGTATAAATCAAATGCTCCGTAGCTTATTACCGCTGCTTGTACTTTCAACCCATCACGCTTGGCGATTTGCTCTGCGGTTTTACCTTTGGGCAAATAACTCGGTTTAAATCCCAAGGTATTGCCAGCGAAACCATCACTTTCCAAATTACGACCACCGAGTAAGATCATACTAGCAAGATGGCCGCCTGCGCTGTCGCCCGTAACGGCAATTCGCTTTGGATCGCCACCATATTGCGCAATATTATCTTTCACCCAAAGCACACCACCCAAGGCATCCTCAACAATTTCATTCATGGTTGTTGAATTGTTATTATCGCCTAAGAGCCGATAATTCATATTGGCGACTATAAATTCACCGTGAGATGCAACATATTCAGACATTGAATTCATAATTGAATTGTTGTTTATCAACCAGCCGCCACCGTGATAGATTATCAACACCGGGTAGGAGGATTTACCTGTCTTAGGTACATAGATATCTGCGGTTAGGGGAAAGTTTTTCGGAGACGCCCAAACAATATTTTTATGCACTTTAACTTCGTGCGCGTGCGCAGACGAAGCCCACAAAAATATAGGTGCAAGTGCCACAAATAGTGCTTGCACCAGAGAATGGCGATTTATTTTTAACATGCTAGTTCTCTCAACGGATAGTGGAATGTATAAGGTTAGTGGTAGGTTATGGGTTTGAGAAGTTAAGCTTGGTTAAGTTGGCTGTTTTGAGAAATCTGATTACTTTTGTAATACAACGGCAAGCTCATTTTGGCTACATCCGTTCGGGCCCCTTACCAAAAACATTCCACTCTTAGTTTTTATTTTTTGGTTATCCAAGACCGAAAGTAACCCCATTCAATCATCATGAACCTAGATTTATTTGCTGATAGCCACCATACAGGGCGCGAATCTATTTGTGAGGGTGCAGTTGCCTTGCGCGGTTTTGCATTGCCATTTGAAACGGATTTGTTGAATGAAATTCCCAAACTAATAAAAGCTTCGCCTTTGCGAACCATGTATACGCCAAGTGGTTTGGCTATGTCAGTCATTACTACTAGCTGTGGTACTGTGGGTTGGCGAAGTGACGCTTATGGCTATCGCTATTCAAAACGCGATGCGCATTCCCAACAAGATTGGCCTGCTATGCCAGAGAGTTTTTTGCAGTTAGCGCAGAGCGCGGCTAAAGAAGCGGGCTATGAAAACTTTATGCCTGACTCTTGTTTAATTAACTCTTACAAAGTCGGCGCAAAGATGTCGCTGCATCAAGATAAAAACGAAAAGGATTTTACTCAACCGATTGTGTCTGTCTCCTTGGGTTTACCAGCGATTTTTTTATTGGGTGGTTTACTGCGTGAAGATAAAACCATTCGCATACCACTGGCTCATGGTGATGTGGTGGCTTGGGGTGGAAGTGCGCGATTATTTTTTCATGGCGTATTGCCGGTTAAAGCAGGGAAGCATCCACTGCTCGGCGAGCAGCGGATTAATCTAACTTTTCGCAGGGCGTTATAGACTGAAATTGGGTAGGAATGTTTTTATCACCAAACCAATCACCGCCGCCGCGCCAATCACATGCATTACATTCTGTTTAAATTTAAACAGCGCAACCGCAGCAGCCACTGCAATCACGGCTGAACCTATATCAAAACTACCGCCAAAGCCCTGCGGCCATAACACATGGTAACCAAAGAAAAGCGCGAGATTTAAAATTACACCGACAACTGCTGCTGTAATTGCGGTTAATGGTGCAGTAAATTTTAAATTGTTGTGCGTAGTTTCTACGAAAGGCCCGCCCGCTAAAATAAAAATAAACGAGGGCAAAAACGTAAACCACGTAACCAATGATGCCGCCAGCGCACCGGATAAAAATAAATGCTCTGTACCCAACAAGGCTTTTACATAACCACCCACAAACCCGACAAACGCAACCACCATAATTAATGGGCCGGGCGTGGTTTCACCGAGTGCAAGACCATCGATCATTTGTGTGGGTGTAAGCCATTGGTAGTGGCCTACTGCACCTTGATACACATAGGGTAAAACTGCATAAGCGCCGCCAAAAGTTAAGAGCGCGGCCTTAGTAAAAAACCACGCCATTTGCGTGAAGTCATGCTGCCAACCAAAAATTGCGAATAGGGCCCCCATTGGAATAAGCCAAAGTGTAAACCCTACCGCAAATACAAATGCGAAGCGCGACCAACGAAAGAGTGCGTGTGCCGGTGTTGGTGTATCATCGTCAATTAATGCAACACCAAACGATTTTTTTGCCGCACCGTGACCACCACCAGCATTAAAAAATCGTGGTGCATAACGGCCGCCAAAATATCCTACTAGCGCAGCGCCCAATACAATTAAAGGGAAGGGAATATTTAATGCAAATATCGCCACAAAAGATGCCGCTGCAATCACCCACAACACATTATTTTTTAAGGCGCGCGAACCTATACGATGCGCCGCTTGCACCACAATGGCGGTTACTGCGGGTTTGATGCCGTAAAATAATCCTGCGACTAAAGGCACATCTCCATAGGCGATATAAACCCATGAGAGCGCAATTAAAATAAACAGTGATGGCAACACAAATAACGCGCCCGCAATTACACCGCCCCACGTTCGGTGCATTAACCAGCCAATATAAGTCGCAAGCTGCTGTGCCTCTGGCCCCGGCAATACCATGCAATAATTAAGCGCGTGCAAAAAGCGCTTTTCTGAAATCCAGCGACAGTTTTCTACCAACTCTTGATGCATGATAGAAATTTGCCCCGCAGGACCGCCAAAACTAATAAAACCAAGTTTTAGCCAAAACCAGACAGCTTGAATAAGACTGACGGGAGCGGGCGCTGCATTAAGCGCTTTATCATTCATTAATTTATTGCCTTAAGAAATATTTTTCTGTGCTGTTAGGTTCGCTCTTGCGAATGAACAAACGTTTTTCGGCTTCAATACCGAGCAGCACCTGAAACACATCACCCAAGATTGCACGCGATGAATAATAGCCATGACCTAAGCCAAGTGCGGGCGCATCCACCAAACTCACGTTAATGGAATCAATACTTTCAGAAAACGCACAGGCACCAAAACGCGGGTTTTTATTGTAAATTTCTGACACCGTCATGGCCCTATCGTTATAGGAGCAATAAATGGTAATGCGTTTGGTGTTGTCTTTAACGGCGGCGGCTATATTAATAAATTCATCGGCTGCAAAATCTGGTGCGTTGAGAATCAGCTCGTTGATAATTTTGGCATCTGGATTCTGTGCAGAAAAATCTTTTAAGGCAGGCAGCACTACTTGGTGCCCCATTGAGTGCACCACAAGATTTACGGTTAAATTATTAGCATTTAACTGATTTAAAAAACCTTTAAACAGCGCGACTGAATCCTGCGCATTTTTTAAATTGTGATCATAGGTGCGCGTAATAATTTTCTCGTCTAAGAATCCATCTCTCGCACCCGCAGGCCAAGAATACAAAACGATAGGGCCTTGGTATTTTAAGTCATAGGCAATTTGCGCCGCTCTGAGTAGTGCATCTTCATAACGCACATTAAAACCGTGTACAAAAACGAGCGGATAGCGCTCCGATTTTTTCAGGTAATCGAATACTGCCACCTCAGACAAATTTCTTGCATTTAAAATTTTGAAAAACTCATGTGACGATTGGCGATTATCTTTGGTTAAGCGAATCAAACCTGTACTGTGATTTTTAGGAACGTTGATTTTACAAACACCATAGTGCACTCCGTCATCGCGCTCTACGCCCAATTGATCATTGCTACAACCAAAAGCAGTATTTTTGAGTTTACGATTAGTAATCACCAAGACATCTAGCGCTCGGGTATCAGAATAGTTTTCAATAAAATAATTACCCCAAATTTTACTCAAAGTTTTTTGAAACTCATCGTCAACGTGGCGCGGCAAGGGTGCTTCAGGTGCAGGGCTCGTTATTGGTGTTATCGTGGGTGCGGCATCCGGTTTGGCAAAAGGCGAGCTGATTTTGGTTGGCAAACCGCCGCAGCTACTTACCAAAAATATGCACATCATCATTGGTACAAACTTCATAACACACTGCCCTGCTGTAGAAAAATTGGTGGGAGCAATCATATTACTTGGTCACTAATATAACTAGGCAAGCCTATTAGGTTACACCTAATAAAAAGCCGCCAAGACAATCACGTCTTGACGGCTTTTTAACGTTTGCCTAGGAATTAGCTACTAAGGCGTTAAGACTTGCAACGCAGCGCTCACATAGACTAGCGGTGCATTCCAGTTAATCGCTATTTCGTTACTCGCATAACTGCAAGTATTGTCGAGATAAGATTTTGCGGGCAAGTTAGAGGGATAAGGAACACCACAACCGCTCTTATCTTGCTGCCCAGGGTTAGCACCGCCCGCCAAAAAGCCGGGGATAGAGCCCGCGATACCGTCTGCCTCTGAGGGCCGGTGATGAATATTTTGCGGTGTGCGCACACCAAAACCGGTCACATACGAGAAATCCGTTGGGTTTCGCCCAAGCACATAATCCAACAACGACTGCGCGGTTTTCAAGTAATCGGTTTTGCTGTTATCTAACTTATAAGCAGCTAATAACATCATCGCCTGATTGAGCGCCCCGGAATTGCTACCCCAATTAAAATCGCTGTCTACCAAAGGCACGCCATAAGCGGATGCCGCTTTTTTAGCGACTATAGTCGTCGCCAATCCATCCAAACGATTTTTAATGAGTGCTTTATCTGCAGCACCGGTGAGCGAATCGACATTGTGTGCGAGTGAAATCCAGCCGAGGGATTTCACACCGGGCCATGAGGGTACATCCGCCGTAACCGCGCTTGGGTTTAAGTCGGTGTAATATGCATTGTCTTTGGTGGTGATGTACAACTCCGCCGCCGCCCACGCAAATTCATCTGTCGCATTGTTATCGCCATAGCCACCAGTAGAAATATCGCTGGGCTGCACGTAATAAAGTGCAGGATTTGCCTTCGCCCACTGATAAGCCGATTTAGCGGCGTTTAGCATTTTGGCGGAAAGACCGGGATAGGTCGCTTCGTAAGGTGCGTAGATGCGGCTGGCAACGGCCATTACCGCCGCAAAGTCTAGCGTTGCTGGCGTAGCCTTTTGCACCATAAAACGATCTGACGTATCGGCGTCTGGCATTACCATACCGCTAAAGTTTTTACTGGTGAGCTTGTGGTAAACACCGCCGTCATTGGGGTCTTGCATGGCGAGCATCCACTCCAAATTCCACATGGCCTCGTTCAGCACATCGGGCACAGCATCACCGCTTTCGGGAATATTGAGGTTCTGGGTTTTGAAATAATCTGCATGGTGTTCATAGGCCGCGAGCATGGTGTAGGTGCTGATGCCGGAATTGACGATATATAGATTGTAATCGCCCGCGTCATACCAACCCTTAGGCGCAGACACTATGGTGCCCTCTGGCCGCGCAGCCGTTGCGGCAGATTTGTGGATATAGACTTTTGTACCGGGGTGGCCCGCAGCGCGCTTGTATATGCCGGCGTGAGTTTCCAGCAATTCTGTGCTCGCGCGATTGAAATAGAAGGCTTTGATAGCACCGGCGTTAAGTGCATCGTAAGCGTTGGTGGCAATTTTGAAACTGGCGGATTTTTCAATGCCTGCGACGGTTAGTGTGTATTCACCCTCCGCTGTTAGCGAGGAGAAATCGGCGAGTTTTACCGATTCATCGGCGGGCGACCAGGTTTGTGCTGCACTTAAATTGCCGGTGAGCACTACTGAATTATCACTGGTTTTAGTCACAGTAAAAGTTGTTGCTGCCACTGCGGGTATTACCGCTAGTTTCTCTGCACTGGGTTTGTAGCCAATTTGATTGAGCTTGATTAATGCCTTAAGCGCAGCGGTGCTTGAAGCGGCCGAACTCGCAACAGAGCTTACCGAACTGGCAGGAGCAGAGCTGGCACTACTTACTGCAGAACTGATGGTTGTAGAGGGTGGCTTTGTAGCTCCACCGCCGCCGCAAGCAACGAGAATTGAACTTAGCGTGATAAAGCTTAGGTATTTAGCGTGTTTATAGGTTTGCATAGGAGTGTCCGGTGATGTTAAGTGCGCCTGCGTTCGCACTGCTGTTATTAATCGCAGGAAATTATTAGATAACACTCGCTATACCAGCCGCAATTTTCCTTACACTTCTTGCGTGTAAAGAAAAGCAATCAAAAATGGAATCAAAAGAAGCGCAATCCCATGCTGCTCGTGTTCGCTTTAGCCTGAATCCCCTATACTCGCGCCCATGATGAAAACTCCCCATTCAATCCTTAAAGATGTCTTTGGCTACCACGAATTTCGCGGCCCTCAAGAAGCCGTGATTAATGCGCTGGTTGCAGGCGATGATACCCTTGTCTTAATGCCCACCGGGGGCGGAAAATCCCTCTGCTACCAAATTCCGTCATTGGTGCTCGATGGCGTGGGCATAGTGGTATCACCACTGATTGCGCTTATGCAAGACCAAGTGAGCGCGCTGCATGAGCTCGGCGTGCGTGCAGGATTTTTAAACTCCAGCATGACACCGCAAGAAGCCTGGCAAACCGAATTGGCGATGCACAATGGCGAGCTGGATATGCTTTATGTTGCGCCCGAACGTCTAATTCAGCCGCGCACTTTGGAAATGCTACACGGCGTAAAAATTGCGCTCTTTGCGATTGATGAGGCCCACTGTGTATCCCAATGGGGCCACGATTTTCGCGCGGATTATTTAAAACTGGATATGTTGCAGCGCGAGTTCCCCAATGTACCGCGTATCGCACTGACCGCAACGGCCGACGTGCGCACGCGCGAGGAAATTATCGCGCGCTTACAATTGGAAAACGCGCAGCAATTTGTGAATGGTTTTGATCGCCCGAATATTCAATATCGTATTCAGCAAAAAAATACACCCAAGGTGCAGTTGTTACGATTTTTGCGCGATGAACACGCCAATCATTCTGGCATTGTGTATTGCCTATCGCGCAACAAAGTTGAACAAACGGCGGAGTGGTTGAGTGCTGAAGGTTTTACGGCGCTGCCCTATCACGCCGGTTTAACGCCGCAGGTTCGCCAAAAAAATCAGAGCAGATTTTTGCGCGAAGACCAAATTATTATGGTCGCTACCATCGCCTTTGGAATGGGAATCGATAAACCCGATGTGCGTTTTGTTGCGCATTTGGATTTGCCCAAAAGTATTGAAGCCTATTACCAAGAAACGGGTCGTGCCGGCCGCGATGGTGAACCCGCAACCACACTTTTATTGTATGGCTTGGAAGACGTTGTAAAGCTGCGCCAAATGATGGCCAACTCCGAAGGCAACGATGAATTTAAACGCAACGAACAGCAGCGCTTAAATGCCATGTTAGGCCTGTGTGAAATTACCACCTGCCGTCGCCAAACGTTATTGCGCTACTTTGGCGATACACTTGCGCAACCCTGCGGAAATTGCGATTCCTGTTTAACGCCCGCGCAAACGTGGGATGCCACTGAACCTGTGCGCATGGCGCTCTCCTGTGTGTATCGCACCGGCCAACGTTTTGGCGCAGGCCATGTGATTGATGTATTACGTGGCAGCAGCAACGAAAAAATTAATTCGTTTAATCACCAAACACTTTCTACGTACGGTATTGGCAAACATCTTACCGCTGACGAATGGAAATCTATTTTTCGGCAACTGGTCGCACGTGGTTTGTTAGATGTAGATGCACAAGCTTACGGCGGCTTAAAGTTAAACGATGCCTGTCGCGCTATTTTACGCGGCGAAGAAAAAATCCAATTGCGTCGCGAACTTAAAGCCAGTGCCACCGCCGTTGCACGCAAACAAGGCGTGGTGGTAGATGCCGAAGATCAAAGTTTATGGAACGCACTGCGCTCCTGTCGTAAACGTTTAGCCGAAGAACACGGCGTACCACCTTATGTGATTTTTCACGATGCAACTTTGCGCGAGATGCTGGAGTTTCGCCCCACCACCGAGAGCGAACTTTTATCCATTACCGGCGTGGGTCAAAGTAAATTAGAACGCTTTGGCGATGAGTTTTTAGAGGTGATTCGCGAGGCGGAGTATTAGAAATAAATTGCAAAAGAAATATAAAAAAGGGATGCCGGTAAACCGGCATCCCTTTTTAGTAGGCTGATAAGTTAGATTAGAACTTATACGTCGCCCCTACAAAATAGCTGGGACCGTATGAATGGTTTCTCACCACACGGTAAACGCCTTCCGTTTCATATTCGTGCTGAGGCTCATCGAAGATATTGACTCCTTTGAAGGTAATCTTAATCTGTTCGCTTAAATCGTAACTGGCGGACACACCCACGATATTGCTGTCATCTACTACGCGGGTTTGCCATGCCGATGCTCCCGAAGCAATGTTGCTGAAATATTCCCCACGGTATGAGTTACTGATGCGTGCCTGAAACTTTTCACCTTCCCAATAGAGGGTAATGTTAGATGATTTTTCAGAAACGTTGTCCATTGGACGGCCGCTGTCATTTTTAGCATCTACAAATGTGAAGTTTGTCTGAATACCAAAGCCTCTAACCCAATCGGGGCCAGGAAGGAAGGACAGCTGTTGTTGCCACGTTATTTCAGCACCTTCAATCATGGCGCCACCGCCATTGATTTTACGGCTGACACGGAATTCCTGATCACGCAATTGATCGGCTTGTGCACCCAACAAACTGTCTGGCAAACCTAGCTCGGACCATTGAATAAATGCAGTTTCAGATGTCGGAAATGACTCTACATCCTTCCTAAACAATGTTAAACCGGCTAACGCATCATCAGCGTAATACCATTCCAATCCCAAATCATAGGACTCTGCACGGAAAGGCTCGATCAAAGGGTTACCGTAAGAAACTGCTGGCTGGGTTCCAAAAATAGTAACCGAACCACCAGGGTTCAAATCGGTTAACTCAGGGCGAGCCAATACTGTAGCGGCAGCTGCCCTCAAGACCAAATCTTCAGTCAAGTTATAGGCCAGTGTCATAGAAGGCAGCGTGTCACTGTAATCGTGCGTAACTTCAACGGGAGTGACCACACCTTGCACCACTGTAATACCGCCAGTAGTCAAGTCAGTTTGTGCCTCACGCACACCGATATTACCGCGCAAGCGATTACCAAATACCTCAGTGTCAACACTTAACTGTACAAAATAACCCAGCACATCCTCTTCTACTTCGCGAGTACTGCCTGCAACCACGCCGTATGACCAGCAGCCTGAATTCAAGAACTCGTTTCTGCGATTAAAGTCTGGCAAGAAGAATGATTGCCCTCCAGCATTAATAACCGATCCATCCTTAGCGGCAACAACGGGAGAGATTCCACAAGCAACGCCATCATTCACACCATCTACACCCGCAGTTATATCGGCATTGGTAAAGGTTTTATCTGCTTGCAAACCATCTATCTCATAACCATAAGATTTTTGGGTCACGCCTGCTTTGAGTGTATAACCCTCAGCAATGTCGAATTCAAAATCGATTCGAGCCATATCTGTATTGGATGTTGCTTCAAACAAGCGATCGCGATATTCAGACAGCTCCCAGTTGGCAGGGTTGGTCAAATCAAAGCCATAGGTCATTACTGGCGAATTCATGTTGGTAAAGTCCCAAGTAATGGTATCACCAGCATCAGCATAGGCCGCTTTCGACTCCTTACGCGAGTCACCGCTACTGTAGTGCTCATAAATAACCGTGACTTCATTGTTATTCATTTTGGATTTAGTCGAGCCCACCAAGGCATTCATTCTGAAACTATCGCTAAACTCGTGTTTCAGATTCGCTGAAAACTGGGTAAATTCTGAATCCCAATTTGCGGTGAAGGCTTCAGAGCGGAAGTCGGCATTTTCAACTTCTGCCGATACCATGGTGAGATTCTCATCGATGTTGTAATCCAACACGTTCATCTGGTTGATCCCTGTACCACCAGTACGCGCCAGAGAAATTGCACCTAAATAAGGTTCGTCGCGTGAAACGTCAATTTTGGAATAAAGACCATCGACAGTCAGCAAGGTGGCATCAGCAATTTGCCACTGGAAGCTGGAAGTTATCCCCAAACGCTCTTGGCTATTTGATTTGTCTGCCAAGCGGGGAAGACGTGGCGCCCATGAGCTACGCACTGCTGCCAATTCACTCGGGGAGCAGCTGGTGCATTGGAATATGTTGTTGCTGGCACCTTGTTTAGCCCAGCGGAGTGATTCGGCCCCCAAAACGGGCTGCTCTTTCTCTGAGTAAGCCACTGATGCCAAAAAACCAACTGTTTCGTTGCTTGCGCTGAACAGCCCAGAAACTCGTGGTACGGTTTTACCTGAGCCATCGTAATAACCCATCTCGGCATTGGCTACTGCAGTGAAGTTGTCATAATCAAAAGGACGCCCAGTACTTAATGCAACTGTTGCACCTAGTGAGCCATCTTCCAGTTCGCCAGATGTTGATTTATACACATCCATACGACTGAATAACTCTGACGCAAATACGTTAAAGTCAAATGCACGACTGGTTCGCACGCCACCAGAACCGGCGGCCAAAGACTGACCTTGCATACCGTTAACCGTCACCATGGTGAACGCATCGCCCAAACCTCGAACGGTAATGGTACGGCCTTCACCATCATCTTGTGCAACTGCCACGCCGGGAATACGACCCAGGGAGTCAGTCAGGTTTTGATCCGGGAATTTACCCACATCTTCAGCAAATATAGAGTCAACAATAGCGGTTGACTCGCGCTTAACAGCCAATGCTTTTTCCAAACTTTCACGGTAACCGCTAACAACGATTTCTTCTACTGCTTCGCCTTGCGCAAATACAACGCTAGAGCTGCCGGCGGCGATGAGTGACACCATTAAAGGCATTAATTTTTTTTGGAATGTTTTTGTGTTGTTCATATATTTCTCCCGTATTTATTATGGATCTGCTGCGGTGTGGATTGGCCAAGATTGCAATGCAAAGGCTAGCCAATAAACTCCATTAGCCGTGCAGATGGCGCAGTAATACTTAGCCCTAAACCGCTTGTCAACACGCACAAAACCATAAAATACTATTAGGACAAATTTACAAAATATAAAATTTAAAAATATTTATATACTAACTATATTAAAAATTTAAGTTATTTTTAACTTTAAAAATCAATTATTGAGGATTTAAATAATTTCAAAAATAGACCTTTTTTCAACCTTCTAAATCGGCCAATGTAAACGATTACGGAAGGCCATCTATTCTTGAAAGTAACCGATTACACTGGGCTTTTTTAAGTGCTTTAGTAGTTTTTATGACTATTACTCTGGGCTCGGCGGTCCATCTAAGGATTCCGCAGTAGCAATTTAGGGGTAATAACCGTGAATTCCGTTGATAAACAGACCTGTAAACTTTTTTAATGTAAACGTTTACATTGTGTAAAAATTTTCGCAAGAGGTGTAAATAGGTAGCAAATTTCTGGAGGGAGATTGCGAAAGGTTAAGTTTTAGACCTGTGGCTATAAACTCAAGAAACTCGAGTGATTAGCAGGATAGGGAAGGGTTGATTTATGCATCTGGCTCGCTCAATTGTTATTCTCAATTGCGTCAACGAGTCCACTACTGGACTAAAATGCTGTGCTTCACTTTAGCTTGTGAAAACGCTTTTATTTCGCATATAGTAAACAAAGCTATTTAAAAATATTAACTAAAGCTGTCATCTTGGGACACGAACCCAAGGTAAGCACAGCACTTCATCGGCAAGCTGTAGCGCGTCTTTTCTTTATCGAGAAGGCCTAATTGCGACTTATAAAATAGGTAACCCGATGAACACCAAACTCAACCGCCGTCTTTCCGCAAGCCTTGCGCTCTGTATTATTTCCGGGCTAGTCAGCTGCACTACGCCTTCAACCCGCAAGGCAATATCGCCAACAAACGCTGCATGGCAACCCGATTTGGGTAATGGCACCTACAAAAACGCCGTCATCCACGCCGACTACTCCGACCCAGATGCCATTCGCGTGGACGATACTTATTACATGACATCGTCCAGCTTCAACAGTGCGCCGGGCCTACCCTTGCTGAAATCCAAAGACATGATTAATTGGGAGCTAGTTGGCCACGCGCTACCCCAGCAAATTCCGGTGGATGCGTTCGACAAGCCCCAACACGGCAAAGGCGTATGGGCACCCTGCCTGCGCTATCACGATGGCAAATTCTGGATTTTCTACCCAGACCCCGACTTCGGCATCTATGTGATGACCGCCGAGAAATTTGCTGGGCCTTGGAGTGAGCCGCACTTGCTGCTGGCAGGCAAAGGCATTATCGACCCCACCCCACTGTGGGATGACGATGGCCAAGCCTATTTGCTACATGCGTGGGCAAAAAGCCGCTCGGGCATCAACAATGTGCTGACGCTGCGCAAGATGTCGCCCGATGCCAAAAACCTCTTGGATGACAAAGGCCCAGTAGTGATCGACGGCAATAGACTTCCCAATTACAAAACCTTGGAAGGCCCAAAATTCTATAAGCAGAGCGGTTACTACTATGTGTTCGCGCCTGCGGGCGGCGTGGAAACGGGCTGGCAATCGGTGTTTCGCTCCAAAAATATCTATGGTCCCTATGAAGATAAGATTGTGATGGAGCAGGGCAAATCGCCCACCAACGGCCCACACCAAGGCGCATGGGTACGCGCGCAAGACGGCAGCGATTGGTTCTACCATTTCCAGGATAAACACGCTTATGGCCGCATTGTTCACCTGCAACCTATGCACTGGAAAAATAATTGGCCGGTAATTGGTGAGGACAAAAACAATACCGGTACGGGCGAGCCAGTCATCCAACACGCCAAACCTGTGGCTGGAAAATTTGCGGTTAAAAACCCGGCCACCAGCGACGAATTTTCGTTGCCAAAACTCGGCTTGCAGTGGCAGTGGAATGCCAATTGGAAATCAGATTGGTATTCACTGAGTGCCCACAAAAACCAACTGCGCTTATTTAGCGTGCAAGACCCAAGCTACGCCCAGAAAAAAAATCTGTGGGATGTGCCCTCGCTCTTGCTACAAAAATTACCGGCAGAGAAGTTTGTGGTCACTACCGCGCTGGATACCAGCCACTTACAAGCAGGCGATAGTACGGGCTTGATTATGTATGGCTTTGATTATCAGTGGATCGGCGTTAAAGCTACGCCACAAGGGCAACAGTTGGTGTTGGTCAGATGCGAAAAAACCGAAGCAAACTGTCAGGAACAAACGCTAGCCACCATCAATTTATCGCAAAAAAACCTGAGCTTACGCATGAGTGTAAGCGCAGAAGCCAAAACCCAATTTGCTTACAGCTTGAATGCAAAAAACTTCACACCGGTGGGCGATCTATTCGCTGCCAGCAAGGGTCGCTGGGTAGGTGCGCAAATGGGGCTGTTTGCGCTGGGCGATGGCGGCAAATCATTTGTAGATGTCGATTATTTTCGGGTTACGGCAGAATAAGTTCTAGGCAATAAAAAACCCGGCCTAGGCCGGGCTTTTTGAAACAAGAACAAATTACTTAGTTTGTTTCTTTTTCACGTCAGTAGATACAGCACCTACTACGCGACGGTTTTCTTCACGGCCAGCAGCAGTTTTGTTATCTGCAGCTGGTTGTGCTTCACCGAAGCCTTTAGCGGTTACGCGGTCAGCCGCAATGCCGAACTTGGTAATCAATACTTGCTTAACAGCTTCAGCACGGCTTTGTGACAACTTCTCGTTGTAAGCATCAGCGCCTTGGCTATCAGTGTGGCCTTCAACAGTCACAACAGTGTTAGCGTATTGATCCATGAACTTAGCTAAGTTACCGATATCGTCCAAGTATTGGTCTTTAACGATTGATTTAGCAGTATCGAACTTAACAGCCAATTTCACCGCAACAGTTTCAGTCAATTCCATTGGGCAACCAACAGAGTCAACTTTGTATTGTTTTGGGGTATCTGGGCATTTGTCTTTAGAGTCAAACACGCCGTCGCCATCGCTATCAATATCTGCTTTTGGAGCAGGTGCTGGTGCAGCTACTGGAGCTGCTTTAACTGGCTCTGCACCGAACAAGTAGCTGATACCTGCGTTTACAGCCAAATCAGTGTATTCACGATCCAAGCTGTTAAATGCACGGATGTCACTGCGGAATTCCCAGTTGCCACCTAAGCTGTGCTTCAAACCGGCACCCAAGTTTACCAAGGTGTCACGGTCATTTTTCATGCCTTTCACTTTCAAAGACTGGTCGCCTACACCGAAAGCAACGTAGGGACGCCACAAGCTGGTGGTGTCGATATTGTACAAAGCGTCCAAACGGTATTGACGACCATCAATATCAACATTGGTATTGCTAACTTCGGTATTGAAATCGCTAGCGATTGCTTCCAAGGTCCAGTTCTTATTCAGAACATAGCCTAAGCCAAAGTTCAATGCGGTTGCATCATCTCTTGACTCTTCAAAGAAATCGCGGCCAACACCAACTTGAACTTCAAATTTGTGGTTGTCTGCCATTACGCCTGATGAAATCAGGGTAGCAACAAGGGCTGATAAGAGTTTTACGCGTGTGTGTTTCATGTGTGAGTCTCCATTAATAGCTGAAATAGCTACATATAACGATTTGATCATCCGGTAACTGCTGCTCGGTCGATCCTGTTTTACTAGATCCTAGTTTTTTAATTCCGTCTTTCTAATTAGTTGGCTTTTTGCCGTTTTTGCTAATTAAAGCAGTCTTAAAATCCGTTTCGTCGTTATTGTTAGGGCAGTTACCTTAACAAATTATGAACAATGTTGAAACAATAAATCCCACACCCCGTGCCCCAAGCGCGCGCCACGCTTCTCAAATTTGGTAATTGGGCGATAATCCGGCCTTGGGCTGTAGCCCTTATTTTCGTCGAGATTAGCGTATTTTTCAGCGCTGTTCATAACTTCTAGCATCTGTTCGGCGTAATTCTGCCAATCGGTTGCCATATGGAAAACGCCGCCGAGTTTCAATTTCGGGCGCACTTTTTGAACAAATCCAGTTTGTAATATTCGGCGTTTATTATGCTTTTTTTTGTGCCAAGGATCGGGGAAATATAATTGCAAACGGTCGATAGATGCATCCGCAATACAATCTTCCAACACATCCATAGCGTCAGCCATATAGACGCGCAGGTTTTTTACACCAGCTTTACCCGCCTCATTGATCAACTTGCCTACACCTGGCGGATGTACTTCAATGCCAATAAAATCTTTATCTGGCTCGTTTTTCGCCATTTCTAACAGCGAATCACCCATGCCAAAACCAATCTCCAACACCACGGGCGCTTTACGACCAAAGATGGTTTCAAAATCAATGGCACCCTTATACAAGCTCAGCCCGTAACTTGGCCAATAGTTATCAAAGGCCGCCTTCTGGCCAGAAGTAATGCGACCCGCTCGAATCACAAAGCTGCGAATCGATTTGGGTTTGAATTCGGGCTTGATTAAAAAGCCTTCCTCACCGTCAGCGACGGGGGCGATAAACTCTAGCGTTTCAGACATAAATACCAAACCAATATGAAGTCAAAAAGAGATGACTTCAAAAAAAGATGACTTCAAAAAAGGAATTAGCGACGCAGAGCATGAACTACCAAGGCTGCCCAGCCCACCAAAAAGCTTAAACCACCCAAAGGAGTGATAACACCCAGAGCTTTGGGAGCGCCAAGCGCCAATGCATAAAGGCTGCCGCTAAATAAAAAGCTGCCCAGTATAAAGGCTAAACCACTCAGCTTTAAGGCTTTTGATGCTTGAGTTTGGTAAAGCAAGCCAACGGCTAGCAACGCAAGGGCGTGGTACATTTGGTATTGCACACCGGTTTGCCAGATGGCGAGAGACTCTGGGGCAATGTGATGCTTGAGCCCGTGAGCGGCAAAAGCGCCCAGGCACACACTTAAAAAACCGCTGACGGCGGCAAAACTTAACAATAATCGCTGCATTTTTGATAACTCTGAAAAGCAAAAAGCCGCGCTAGGCGCGGCTTTTTGGGTGATGCGTAAAAGCTTAGGCTTCCATCATCATGGCTTTAACTTTGTTCATGGCATTCTTTTCCAACTGACGAATACGCTCGGCTGATACGCCATATTCATCTGCCAAGTCATGCAAAGTCGCCTTATCATCGTTTAACCAGCGGCGTTGCAGAATGGCGCGGCTGCGGTCGTCGAGCTTTTGCATTGCTAACTCTAAGCCATTAACGTTGGTTTCTTCCCAGTTAGATTCTTCCAAACGTACCGCTGGATCGTAGCGGTTGTCTTCCAAATAATGGGCTGGTGCTACATAAGCGCTTTCTTCATCGTCTTCGTCGGCATCAAAACCGGCATCGTAAGAGGCCAAACGGCCTTCCATTTCGCGCACTTGTTTGACGTCTACACCTAGATCTTGCGCTACTGCATGGGCTTCATCGTTGCTTAACCACGCCAAACGCTTTTTCGCGCCGCGAAGATTAAAGAACAATTTGCGTTGAGCTTTAGTGGTGGCGATTTTAACGATGCGCCAGTTTTTCAAAATAAATTCGTGTATTTCGGCTTTGATCCAATGCACGGCGAAAGACACCAAGCGCACGCCCTTTTCAGGATTGAAGCGCTTTACCGCTTTCATCAAACCGACATTGCCTTCTTGAACCAAATCACCTAAAGGCAAACCGTAGCCATTGTAGGAGCGGGCGATATGTACCACGAAGCGCAGGTGCGCCATAACCAACTTACGCGCTGCGTCGAGGTTGCCGTTAAAATACAGATCATTTGCCAGCTTTTGCTCTTCTTCAACCGTGAGGATAGAAAAAGCGCTCACCGCTTGAACATAGGCGTTCAGGTTTGCGCCGGGGGCGACTACGCCTATAGGCTGCAGACTTGTGCTTGTGCTCATTCAACTTCTCCAATAACTTCTATGTACATAAATAATTGAGCTTGAGGCTCGTAATTTCTTAAGTGGCTAGAGTCTAGCACTTGTTTTTTTAGAGTGCTATCTAACGGAAAGTTCCACAAGTGATGCTTGTCATACATTCCAATTGTTATACGTCAACGGGGCTGAATTTGGATCAGATGTTTGAAGACCGCAATCCAAGCACCTACCCACCCCGTCAAACCCGCCAGCAATACCAACTGGATACTGCCAAAGAATCCCAAACCTTGCAGCCGGAAGTTGCTTTGGTATAGGTCGGCGAGTTGATCAACAGTGCTCGATACCCAAAAAAAGCCAATTCCCAATATCACCAAGGCTAGCAAACCACCGCCAATGCCGTACCACAAACCGGTGTACAAGAAGGGGCGCGCTACGTAGGCATCAGTTCCGCCCACCAGTTTTACCACCAAAATCTCATCGCGACGGTTTTCAATCGCAAGGCGAATAGTATTGCCAATCACCAGTAAAACGCCCAAGGCGAGCAGTCCACCAAGGCCGAATACCATCTTCTTACCCAGCGTCAAAAGTTGCTGTAAGCGCTTAACCCATTGCATATCTAAGCGAACATCGGCGACCGCCGGGTCGGCAAGCAATGATTGTTCTAGTGACGTTATGGCGGCGTCACTGCCATTTTGCAAGCGTGGAGTGACTAATAAAGTACCGGGGAGCGGATTTTTCTCCAAGCTATCGACCACTTCACCCAAGCCAGACTGAGCCTTGAACTCCTCTAAACCTTTGGCGGGAGAGACGTAGACTACCTTGGCGATATCCGCGCGGGTCGCCAGTTTAGTGCGCATTTCTTCTGCTCTGGCATCGGTCGTTTCTGGGCGGAGGAATACAGAGACTTGGCTGGAGCCTTCCCAGTTCTCGCCCAAATGCTGCAAATTGGCAAAGCCAATATAAAGTGCTGCCGGAATGGCCACCGCAATCGCAATCACCAACCAGGTCATCAAACTTTGAAAGGGTGACTCCAACAAACGCACTAGGCTGTCGATAGCGGAGGTGCTGTGGTGCGCAAAATAGGCTTCAAATTTATCGGCCAATCTGACTTTGCTTTGCACCGCACCCTGCTGACGAGTCGGTTCAGGCGCGGGTACGCGCTCTGGGCGACGCGTGGCGCTAGCGCCGCGACTTGCGCCAGTAGATGGGCGGGTGCTGGGGCGATTGCCGGTCACTGAGGGACGTTTTGATTTCACCAGAGCACCCCATCGTGTACTAGCTTGCCTTCAACTAAGCCGAGGATGCGTTTGTTCATACGTTTAAGCAATTCGACATCGTGGCTCGCGATCATAATCGTGACGCCAATTTCGTTGAATTGACGAAATAAGGTCATGATCTCCTCAGATAACTCAGGATCTAGATTTCCAGTGGGTTCATCCGCCAGCAGCATCGTTGGCTTATTCACCACGGCGCGGGCAATGCCGACGCGCTGCTGTTCGCCGCCGGAAAGTACAATTGGGTTCAAACGCTCTTTTTCGAGCAAACTAACCTTATCCAAGGCGGCGCGCACACGGCGGCCAATATCGTGATGGGATAGGCCCGCAATTTGTAGCGGTAGGGCGACGTTATCAAACACGCTGCGATCAAATAGAAGCTGATGATTTTGGAACACCACGCCGATATTGCGGCGATAGTGGGGAATTTGGCTGTTGGACATGCGATTGAGGTCGTGCCCATCCACCATAATTTGGCCGTTGCTGGGGCGCTCCATCTGCATAATGAGCTTCATAAGCGTACTTTTACCGGCGCCTGAGTGGCCCGTTAAAAACAACATTTCACCCGGCTCAACGGCAAAATTGATGCGTGAAAGCGCTTCAAAGCCGTTGTCGTAGCGTTTGCTGACGTTCTCAAAACGTATCACGACGTCTCCTTTTATTCTGTCGCTTGGCTAAATAGAGCTTCAATAAAGGGTTCAGCAGCGAAGGGTTGAAGGTCGTCGATACCTTCGCCCACGCCGATAAAACGTACCGGCAAACCAAATTTTTTGCTGAGCGCGAAGATCACGCCGCCTTTGGCCGTGCCATCGAGCTTGGTCAGCGCCAAGCCTGTAACGCCCGCCGCTTCAATAAACTGCTGTGCTTGATTCACGGCGTTTTGGCCGGTACCAGCATCCAGCACTAACAAGACTTCATCTGGCGCACCGGCATCCAGCTTAGCCAAGACACGTTTCACTTTAGAGAGTTCATCCATTAGGTGGTCTTTGTTGTGCAGGCGACCAGCGGTATCAGCAATTAGCACATCCATACCACGCGCTTGCGCCGCTTGCAGGGCGTCATAAATAACCGAAGCGGAATCTGCACCTGTGTGCTGGGCAATGACGGGTACTTGATTGCGCTCGCCCCAGACCTGCAATTGTTCCACTGCTGCAGCACGGAAAGTGTCGCCTGCCGCCAAGATCACTTTTTTACCTTGATTGTGCAGACGCTTGGCAAGCTTGCCGATGGTGGTGGTTTTGCCCACGCCATTTACGCCAACGACCAGAATTACATAGGGCTTTTTCACGCCTTCGACCACGCGGTTTTCAACCACAAGCGGCTTTTCAACGGGGCGAAGTAATAGCGCTAATTGTTCGCGCAATGCGGCGTAGAGCGCATCACCATCCGTAAGCTGTTTGCGGGCTACCGCTTTAGTAAGATTGTCGATAATTTCGGTGGTTGCATCCAAGCCGACATCGGCAATCAAGAGTTGTGATTCCAGCTCTTCAAATAAATCGTCGTCAATGGTTTTGCGGCCGAGAATCAGGTTGCCCAAGCCTTGCGCAAAGTTGCTGCTGGTACGGCTTAAGCCTTGTTTGATGCGCGCAAAAAAACCGAGCTTAGGTTCGGCGGCTGGCGTTGCTTCAGCGGGGGATTGAACGTCAGTTACCAGAGCATCTGCAACTACTATTGGCGCAGCTGCTTCAGTTTCCGCAATGATTGGCGTAGGTTCGGCGGGTTTGGGTTCAGATCTTTTGAAAAACTTGGAAAACATAGGGTGCAGATTCTTCAATAATTCAGGATTAACAGAACAGAGAGCTGTAAAAAACCGTTATCCTATCATTAATCCTGACACTTCTATTTTGTAATTTGAGATTTAAGCCGTGAAACCCGAGCGACCGTCGCCCAAAGCAACGCAAAACAATCAACTTCGTATCATTGCCGGGCTATGGCGCGGCCGCAAACTCAGTTTCCCCGATATCGACGGCTTGCGCCCCACGGGAGATCGGCTCCGTGAAACGCTGTTCAATTGGTTAGCACCAGAAATTCAGGGCGCGCGCTGTTTGGATTTGTTTGCAGGCTCTGGTGCACTGGGGATTGAAGCTTTGTCGCGGGGCGCAGAAGTTAGCGTCTTGGTTGAGCACGATAGCAAAGCCGCTGCACAGCTCAAAGCCAACTTGGAAATCCTCAAGGCTGGGCAAGGCCGCGTTGTAAATGCGGATGCGTTGGGATTGTTACAGAAGGGAAATACCGATGCGCCTTATCACATCATCTTTATAGACCCGCCCTTTCAATTAAAACTTTGGCAGTCAGTGATTGACGCTTTAGAGGCAGGGAATTGGTTAGCAGATAACGCGACCATTTATATCGAATCTGGTCGCGACGATGAATATCACCCGCCCATCAACTGGCAACTACACCGCGATAAACATGCCGGCGCAGTAAGCTACAGGCTGTTTTATCGCGAGCAGTCTTAAAGAAACCACGACTCACGATCAACGTGGAATTAAATCCACAAACCCACTGTACATTCCATTTTTATCAAACGCTGAAATCTGAAACGCGTAATTGCCAGAGAGCCAACTGAAGTTATAAAAATTTTGCCATGCATTATTGATAGTCACATAGGTAAATGAAGTCTCAGTATCTTTGCGATAGCGCA
>Ga0116157_10000625_pt1 | contig 36205 bp, 34 predicted proteins | sample AD_UKC048_MetaG_FD_89882 | JGI IMG/M metagenome (GOLD analysis project Ga0116157, IMG submission 89882) | Active sludge microbial communities of municipal wastewater-treating anaerobic digesters from USA - AD_UKC048_MetaG | ecosystem: Engineered > Bioreactor > Anaerobic > Digestate | place: USA... | reverse complement strand
CCGCCCGGGCGGGTGAACAAGGCCGTGGGTTTGCGGTCGTGGCATCGGAAGTGCGTGCGCTGGCCGGTCGCTCGGCAGCGGCCGCCAAGGAAATCAAGACCCTGATTTCTGCCAGCATCAGCCAGGTGGAAGCAGGTAGCCGGGTGGTGGCCGATGCAGGCTCCACGATTCAGGACATTGTGATGAATGCGGGCAAGATTGACGCCATGATGAATGAAATCGCTGTGGCGACACGTGAGCAGAGCGCTGGTGTCTCACAGGTTGCCACCGCTGTGAATGAGCTGGACCAGGGCACGCAACAAAATGCCGCACTCGTGGAGCAAACCGCCGCTGCGGCCAGCGGGCTGGCTGAGTCAGCCCAGCAACTGGCCAGCGAAGTGAGTTTTTTCAAACTGAAATGAAGCCGGGCGCGGGTTGCCAAGACTAGAATATTAAGACCATTCTTTTTGAGGAGTAGCCCGTGAAATTGACGATGCGCGCCTGTTATGTGGCCACCGCCCTGCTGGTGGCCCTTGCCGCCAATGCCGCTACCGTGGAGCTGTCTGGCGTCAAGCTGGAAGACAGCGTGGATGCCCAGGGCACGAAGCTGCAACTCAATGGCGCAGGCATCCGGTACAAGGCTATTTTCAAGGTTTACACGGCCGGTTTGTATCTGACCAAAAAATCAACAACACTGGATGAAGTCATTGCCGCACCGGGCCCCAAACGGATGAGCATCACGATGCTGCGTGACATTGACTCGAGTGAATTGGGCAAGCTCTTCACCCGCGGCGTTGAAGACAACATGGACCGGGCGGAGTTTTCAAAACTTGTCCCCAGCATTATTCGCATGGGCGAAATGTTTGCTTCCCACAAGAAACTGCTGGCTGGCGATGGTTTTGTTGTGGACTGGATCCCGGGAACAGGAACCGTGATCACCGTGAAGGGTGTGCCGCAGGGCGAGCCGTTCAAGGAACCTAAGTTTTTTGGCGCCTTGATGGGCATCTGGCTGGGCAAGTCGCCCGCTGATTTCAAGCTGAAAGAAGCCCTGCTGGGCCAAAAACCTTAAGACAACAGACCAGGCAGGTCAGCCAGACTGTCCACAAATCCGTCCGAGTCAACTGCCTGAACCGGTTGGCCGTGGTTGTAGCCATACGTCACCAGCACCACAGGACACCCTGCGGCCCGCGCCGCCAATGCATCGTTGCTGGAATCACCAATCATCAACGTCTGGCCGGGTAAGCTGCCCAGCGCCTCACAGGTTTTGAGCAGAGGCAACGGGTCGGGCTTCTTTCGCTCGAAAGAGTCGCCCCCAAAGGTCACCTCAAAAAAGGTATCCAGCTGCTTGGCTTTCAGCAAAGCGTGCGCGAATGCCACCGGTTTGTTGGTCAGACAGGCCAGTCGCAAGCCGCGGGCTTTCAGCTGTTTCAACCCCAACACTACACCCGGGTACACGGTGGCATAAACGCCGTTGATCGCCCGGTAGTGCCGCAGATAGGTGGCAAGCGCCTCTTCAAATGACGCTATATTTTTGATAGCTGGTTGCGCAATGCTGGCGAGGCCCAGAACCTGTTTTATCAGGCTTTCAGAGCCTTTTCCCACCAACGGTTCAATGTTGGCTGCTGTTGCCCTGAAGGCGGAATGATCAACACCCAGATCATCCAGCATGAGGTTGATGGCGGCCACGAAATCAATCAGGGTGTGCACCAAAGTGCCATCCAGATCCACGATTACCGCACGGGTTTGGGCCAGGACAGTACGCGCCCCGGTCACGCCATCTCCCGCAGTGCTTCGATCCAGCTCACCAGAGCGTCGCGCGAAAGTGGCTTGCTGTACAGGTAGCCCTGGCCTTTGGTACACCCCAGTTTTTTCATCATCGCGGCCTGCTCCGTGGTCTCGATACCTTCGGCCACTGTTGTCATGCCCAGTGTTTCAGCCACCAGAATAGTGGCCTCGATCAGCACTCGGTGGTAGTCACTGGCCTGCGCCATGCTCACAAACGCCCTGTCTACCTTGACCGTATCGATGGGCAGTTCGGCCAGGCACGACAACGAGGAATACCCTGTTCCAAAATCGTCCAGCGCGAGAGTGACGCCCAACGCCTTGATTTCCTGCAGCCGGACTTGTACCACCTGGTCTTGCGCAGCCAGGCTTTCGGTGATTTCAAGCTGCAGTTGCGAGGCCGCCATGCCATTGGCGCGCAGGACATCCAGCACCAGAGCCACCAGGTCGGGCTCGCGCAGCTGCGCACGAGACAGGTTGACCGACACCGAAGCCGGCGCGGCTGTGCCCAACGCCCTCTGCAGCCAGGCAAACTCGGCGCAGGCGGTCTGCAGCACAAACGCCCCCACCTTCACAATCAGACCGCTGGCTTCGGCCACCGGAATGAACTCCACCGGAGACACCATGCCGCGCTGGGGATGCTTCCAGCGAACCAGCGCTTCCATCCCCGAAAGGGCGCCCGTATTCAAGTCCACCAGAGGCTGGTAAACCACCGACATTTCGCTTTGCTGGATGGCCCGACGCAAGTCGTTTTCCAGCTCAACGTCATCCCGCACACGGCGGTGCATGGATGGCTCAAACATCACATAACGGCCGCGTCCGGTGCGCTTGGCTTCGTACATGGCGATATCGGCGTCGCGTAGCACCGATTCCACGTCATCCACCGCATGGGTGGCGGTCACGACCCCAATACTCACGCTGGAGTTCACGGTGTGCTCACCCACGTGGTACGGAGCTGCCAGCACGTCCAGCAGACGTCCCGCCACCACTTCGGCATCCAGGTCACCCCGAATGTCATCCAGCACCACGACAAATTCATCACCCCCAATACGTGCCGCAATCTGCCCGAAATCGCTGGTGCGCACGAAGGCGTCACCGGGCCGCAGGCTGGTCTGCAGACGCTGGGCGATCTGACGAAGCAGCTCGTCACCCACCACATGGCCCAAGGTGTCATTGACCTGTTTGAACCGGTCAAAATCCATGAACAGCACCGCAAAATGGTAGCCTGGCTGGGTGTGTCGGCGTTGCAGAGCCGCGCGGATCTGGTCCATCACCACAACGCGATTGGGCAGCTGTGTCAAACCGTCGGTGCGGGACAGATCCAGTAAGCGCTGTTCCAGTTTTTTCTGTCGGCTGACGTCCATGAAGCAAGCCACCACACCATCCAGATTGCCCTGCGCATCAATCAGTGGTTCGGTACTGACCAGCGTCCAGAAAATCTCTCCGCCCGGGCTCAGGTACCCTATGGATTCACGATGGACGCCCTCTTTCGTTCGAAGCGTGCGGGCAACAGGCTGCTCGGCCATCGGGTAATCGGACAGATCCTCACGCACATGGCGAACACCCGGATAAGCCTGTGTTTCGGGTTGAATCATCGTCTCGAAATCGGCCAGTTCGTCGAACTTCAGGCGTGAAACCTTCAACACCGCCGCGTTGCAATCCACCACCCGCCCCGTCTCGCTGTACAGAATCACACCAACGGGCAGTGCATCGAACAAGGCCCGCAATTTACGGCGCTGAACGACCGCTTCGTTGATGTCGTTCCCGACGACAAGGAACCCGGTCATGTCGCGTTTGTCGTCAAAAACAGGCTGGTACTCCAGGTCCAGCCAGATGCCTTGTGCGTCCGCCGTCCGAACCAATATATCCAGGCGGACACTCAAGCCCTGATTCAACTCCTCCAGTGCGCGATCCAGCTCTTCCATGTCGTTGCCTTCAGGCGACAGGAATGTACGCAAACCCTTGCCCAGCACCTGTTCGACAGGAAGCCCCATGCCCCTCAGAAATGCCGGGTTGGCCCAGGTCACCTTGTGCCGGATGTCGGTCATGACAACCCAGTTGGAGGTATGAGCGGCCACCAGCCCCAGGCGCCTCATCTCGCTGGCCTGCTCTTTTAGCAAGTCATACTGCTGCCGGACAAACCGGGCCGTTGGCTCCACCACGCCGACCGCCAGCAGGCCCAACAGGGCAAGGATCAGGCCCGTCCAGATCAGGGACGATCGCTGGGCAGCCGCACCATGATTTTGGGCAAAGGCCTGCGCCTGCTCCACCAGCAACTGCGAATTCAGGAAATGATCATCCGCCTGCTTCTGCAGTGCCTGGGAGGCCCGTGGAATCTCGGCAAAATCATAGGTTTCCCGGACCCGGACAAAGTGGGCCACGCTGGCGTTGAACTGCTGACGCGACAGCTGCCAGATTCTCACGGCTTCGCTAAAAGACGACAACGAGTCTTTCGGCGAATTCACCCTGGAAGCTGTCAGCACACCCTGATCTGTCAGGAGGTGCTCCAATTCCAGTGCCTGCGCCTCCATGCCCAAAAGCACCATGTCCAGCTCGATCTGGGCGGTGTCACTGGCGCTTTGAAGTGCCAGCCGCGCAATACGCTGGCTGTGTGTTCGCTGGACGGCCGCCAGCGTGATGATTTCCGCATCAGAGTCGCGCAACGCTTCTCCCCGGCTATCCTGCCAGCTGTGAACCAGCACGCCCATGGCAATCAGCGCCAGCGACAGTAACATCGACCAACGGACGCGCCGGGGCGCGTTCGCGTTGATAGATGAAGTGCCTTTATTGGCTCGCATGGTGATGTGGTGCCGGTCCTACAGGGCGAGATAAATCAAGGCAGCAACGCCCTGCGCATGGCATCGACCACGGACTTGTAATCCGGTTTGCCGAAAATGGCGCTGCCCGCCACAAACGTGTCGGCCCCAGCGTCAGCCACCCGACGGATGTTGTCGACCTTGATACCTCCATCGACTTCCAGCCGGATATCTTTAGCGCAGGCGTCAATGCGCCTGCGGACCGCCTCGATCTTGCGCAGGGCCGAATCGATGAAGCTTTGCCCCCCAAAGCCCGGGTTCACGCTCATGATCAAAATCAGGTCAATGTCGTCAATCACCCAGTCCAGCACATCCAGCGGTTCTGCGGGATTGAACACCAGCCCCGCCTTGCAGCCCGTGGACTTGATGGCCTGAATGCTGCGGTGCACGTGGCCCGAGGCATCGGGGTGAAAACTGATGTAGTCGGCACCCGCGTCGGCAAACGCTGCGGCCAGCGCATCAACAGGCTGCACCATCAGATGCACGTCAATGGGAACAGCCACGCCCGCCGCCGTTTTGGCATGCGGCTTCAGGGCCTGGCAGATCATGGGACCAAAGGTCAGATTGGGGACATAGTGGTTGTCCATCACGTCGAAATGAATCCAGTCGGCGCCGGCAGCGATGACGTTTTTCACCTCGTCGCCCAGTCGGGCGAAGTCGGCGGACAGTATGGAAGGGGCAATACGGCAGGTTTTTGTCATACGGTATTTTCGCAGGTAGCATTGGGGGATGGCCAAGTATCAATTTCTGGTGGAAGTCGTGCCCCAATTCCTGCAGGATCAGTCCAATCCGGATGACGCCCTGTATGTGTTCGCTTACACCATCACCATCACCAATACAGGTGAAGTCACCGCACAACTGATTTCACGAACCTGGAACGTCAATGACGCCAATGGCCACACCGAAAAGGTCAAGGGCCTGGGTGTCGTGGGGCAGCAGCCGCTGCTCAAGCCGGGGCAGACGTTCGAATACACCAGCGGCACCCGTTTGCGCACCCCCACCGGCACCATGCACGGCAGTTTTTTCTGTGTAGCCGAGGACGGTGAAAAGTTCGAAACCGATGTGCCGATGTTTGTGCTGGACGCCCTGAGCGCCGGTGGCGGCACCCGCACCCTGCATTGACCGCAGCGCCGACACCGGAGCACACCCGGACCATGCGCAACCTGCCTGGCCTGCTGGACAACCTGGACCCCGGCGGCACGCTGGTTGAGCGCCACTTGTGGCTGATTGACCTGTTTGCCTGGATCCGCGGGGACGGTGAGTCAGTCACGGCAGCATTGGCACGCATCCATCTGCTGCTCGATGCGATTCAAAAACGGCCCGAACTTCACGACCGAATGAGGGCCTGGTGGCTGGCGCTGACGCAGTCGCTGGACGGCGCCACCCTGCTGGCCGACTACGGGTTTTCAAGCCGCAATGCGTTCATCAGCGAATTTGCCGAACGCCTGCGCCACAAAATACTGCCCGGCACGCCCGAAACACTGGACGCGACCGAGCTGTTTTCACTGGTTCTGCCCAAGGGATTTGACGCGCAATGGATCAGCGCGCTGGACGAAGCCATGCTGGCACGTGTGGTGGCGTTGCTGGAGCCCACGTCCTGGCAACACACGGTGCTGGAGGCACTCACCATTTGCACCAGTCAGGTGCGCGCCGCCGGGTTTTCGTCCGAGCTGCGGCTGCGCATGAGTTCAGGGGCCCGTGAAACAGCGCCTTTTCACGCGCTGGCCTCTGACTTTGAAACTGTTCGCACCGCGTACCTCGCACAGGCGACAGAACAGTCGGCAGCCCGGCCAGCCGACGACCCCGCCCTGCAGGCGGCACTTCAGCAATTCCGGGAACGCCTGGAAGCCTGTCGCGCGGCGGCGGCGTCGGTCTATACCCACCTGGACGAACATGGCATTTCGGTTGGACTGGTGTTTCGAATCCGCCAGTTGCGCGAACGCATTTTGCGCATACGGGCCCTGCTGGACTGCCTGACATCCGCCAACCCGTCTGCCAGTACGGCAAGATTGCTGGCGCACCTGGTGACGGTGGGGCAGGAACGGCGCAGTCTGCGCTCGCTGGTGTCGTCCAACTCCTCCATGCTGGCCGCCAAAGTCACCGAACGCAGCTCGGAAGCGGGTGAACACTACATCACCCGCAACGTGGGTGAATACACCAGCATGCTGCGCAAGGCGGCAGGTGGTGGCGCATTGACCGCCATCACCACCCTGCTGAAATTTGCCATCATGGGGCTGGCGCTGTCGGCTTTCTGGGGCGGCTTCTGGTCCAGCCTGATGTATGCCGCCAGCTTTGTGGTGATTCAGCTTATGCACTACACGCTGGCAACCAAACAGCCCGCCATGACGGCGCCGGCCATGGCGGCCAAACTCAAAGACATGACGGACCCCACCGCGCTGGAGGCCTTTGTTGACGAAGTGACCCACCTGGTGCGTTCACAGGTAGCGGCTGTGATTGGCAATGTTGGGGTGGTTTTCCCGATGGTGTTGCTGATATCGGGCGCGCTGCAGTTGGCCACTGGCAACCCGATGATCGACGCCAAAGAGGCCGCCTACGTGCTGCATTCACTCACACTGCTGGGCCCCACCCTGCTGTTTGCCGCTTTCACCGGTGTGTTGTTGTTTGCATCCAGCCTGATAGCTGGCTGGACCGAAAACTGGTTTGTATTGCACAGACTGGATTCGGCCATGCGCTACAACCCGCGTTTTACCGGCGCGTTGGGTGCCGCGCGCGCCGACCGGTGGGCGCACTTCATGCGCCACAACATCTCGGGCCTTGCGTCCAACATATCGCTAGGGTTCATGCTGGGCCTGATACCGGCGTTTGCTGCCTTTTTCGGGCTGGGGCTGGAAGTACGCCACGTCACCCTCTCGACCGGGCAACTGGCGGCGGCCTGCGCCGCGCTGGGCTGGGATGTGGTGCGCGAACCCGCGTTGTGGTGGTGTCTGGGCGCGCTGCCGCTGATTGGGGCGCTGAACCTGGGCGTGAGTTTTTACCTGGCATTCCGGCTGGCCCTACGGGCGCACAACGTGGGAGACCTGGAACGGGGCCGCATTCGCCAGGCCATCTGGCGCCGCATGGTCGACCAGCCCATGGGCTTTCTGTGGCCCACGAAGAGCGCGGTCAACACGCCTGAGGCCGCGACAGAATCCCCACCCAAAGAGTAACCCGGCATGGCCAACAAGAAGGTGGGTGAGTTTGATCTGATCGAGCGTTATTTCAAACGCCCGGCCCGTCAATCCGTGCTGGGCGTGGGAGACGACTGCGCGCTGATCCAGCCGACACCCGGCACACAACTGGCGATCTCCAGCGACATGCTGGTGCAGGGCCGTCACTTCTTCGCCGACGTAGACCCGTGCACGCTGGGCCACAAGGCGCTGGCTGTCAACCTGAGCGATCTGGCCGCCTGTGGCGCCAAACCGCTGGCATTTACATTGGCGCTGGCTTTGCCCCACGTGGATGAAATCTGGCTGGCCGCCTTTTCAAAAGGACTCTTCGCGTTGGCTGACGCACACGGCTGCGAGCTGATCGGCGGCGACACCACACAGGGGCCGCTGAACATTTGCATCACCGTGTTTGGCGAGGTTCCCGTGGTGAACGGCCGCACACAAGCCCTGCTGCGGTCAGGTGCAAAAACGGGTGACGACCTCTACGTGAGCGGCACGCTGGGCGATGCCCGGCTGGCGCTGGATGTGCTGCGTGGAACGGTTTCGTTGCCGCCAGAGGTCTTTGCCCAGGCCCGCGCGCGGCTGGAAACACCCACACCCCGCGTCGCGCTGGGCCTGGCACTGCGCGGCGTCGCGTCTGCTGCGATTGATGTGAGCGACGGCTTGCTGGGCGACCTGGGCCATGTCCTGATAGCGTCAGGGGTTGGCGCCGTAATAGACACCCAAATTGCTACACAATTAATAGCTGCTCGCGCATATCTGACGAGGGCTAATGGCCAATTTGATACCCCAAATGGCCCTCAATTACCTCGCCAGACCGATCTGCAAACCTGTCTGGCGTATGTATTGGCCGGCGGAGACGACTACGAACTGGCCTTCACCGCATCACCCGGTCAACGCGACGCCGTGCAGGCCGCTGCACGCGCCAGTAACACACCGGTGACCCGCATCGGGCAGATTGAAACCTCGCCGGGCCTGCGCCTGATGGACGCGCAAGGCCATGCGGTTGCCAACACCTTCAAGTCGTTTGACCATTTCGCCTAACGCAAGGACGAATCGAACTGGTCGATGGGTAACGGCTTGCCAAAGAGGTAGCCCTGGTAATGAATGCAACCCTTTTTGTGCAGCAAAGTCTGTTGCTCTGGCGTCTCAACGCCCTCGGCTATTACGTCTAGTCCCAGACTTTGCGCCATGGTGATGATGGTGCGCACAATGGTGCGGTCACTCTTGTCCACGACAAGGTCGTTAACAAAAGAGCGGTCAATTTTCAACTGATCGAGTGGCAACCGCTTGAGGTACTGCAGGGAAGAATAGCCGGTACCAAAGTCATCCAGCGCGAACTGGACGCCAATCTGCTTGAGCGCCACCATGGTCTGAATGGTTTCCTCCACATTTTCAAGCAGCATGCCTTCCGTGATTTCCAGCTTGAGCAGTTTGGGGTTGATGTCGTATTGGCGGATGAGGATGCGCACCTGCTCCACAAAACCCGCCTGATGAAACTGCTTGGGACTGACATTCACGGCGAGCACCAGACTGCGGGTTTTGGTATCCAGCGCCCAGGTTTTGATCTGGGCACAGGCCGTTTCCAGAACCCACTTACCGATGGGCAGAATCAAACCTGTCTCTTCAGCCATTGGGATGAATTCTGCGGGTGAGATCAGGCCACGTTCGGGGTGCACCCAGCGGATCAGTGCTTCGGCGCCGATCGCGTGCAGCCACCCATCGACCTGAATCTGAAAATGCAGCTGGAACTGCTGCTGCGCCAGCGCCCTGTGCAACTGCGACTCCAGGCTCGCCCGCTGGTTGACGGACTCCTGCATCGCCGGATCAAAAAAACTCAACGTGTCACGGCCATCTTTTTTGGACTGGTACATGGCGATGTCTGCCTGCTTGATGAGCTCATCCATCCGCTGATTGCTGCCCTCAAACAAGGTGGCCCCGATGCTGGGCGTGCAGCGGTATTCGTGCGCGCCCAGCTGATAGGGTCGGTCCAGCACCGCAATCACCTTTTTGCCAACCGCTTCAGTGTGGGCAGCCGCCTCCTTCAAGTCGGTGCTCAGGTGCTCCAGCATCACCATGAACTCGTCACCCCCCAGGCGCGCCACCGTATCACCCTCACGCACGCAAGCCATCAGGCGTTCCGCAACCTGCTCCAGCAGCAAATCGCCCATATCGTGACCCAGCGTGTCGTTCAGGGTCTTAAAGTCGTCCATGTCGATATACAGCAGTGCAGCGGCCTGCCCGCTGCGGTCGCTGGACGACATGGCCTGCCGCAGACGATCCAGGAACAACCGGCGATTGGGCAGCTTGGTCAGCTGGTCATGAAATGCCAGGTGAACCAGCTGGCGCTCCGTCGCCCGAATGGCGGTCAGATCTGAAATGGTGTGGACAAAATTCCCCGCACGCCCGACTTCATCCCGCACCACGCAGATCTGTTGCAGCGCATTGAAAATGCGACCATCCTTGCCCTTGCACACCGCCTCACTGGACCAGAATCCCTCCTCAGAGTTGGCCAGATCGACAGGATTCTTCTCCCCGTCCCGGCTGGCAAGCAGAAACTCGTTTGGAAACTGGCCGCGAACCTCGGACTCGGAGTAACCAGTCAGGCGCGTAAAGGCCGGGTTGACCGATATCAGACGGCCGGACTCATCCAGAATCATGATGCCTTCGGCGATGGTGGTGAACACAACGCTGGCCTGACGCAGGCGTTCCTCCAACTCCTTGCGGGACGTGACGTCCTTGAGGGCGCCCACCACAACCTGGTTGCCAGGCCCTTTACTTCTGAGATTGCCACACATCTCCAGCCAGGCATATTCGCCCGACTCCCGCAGGGCCCGGAAGACACAGGTAAAAAACCCAACCGTAGTCAAATGCGTTTCAACCTGCGCGCGATCCAGGGGGTGAATCCTCGCGAGCATGGCCTTCAGCCCGGCTGAGAAGGGTCGCAGCGTGTTTCCCCAGATCCGGCTAAACCGGTCGTCTCCGTTGATCTGGTCGAGCTGCGACTCCCACTCCCATGTACCCAGCTCGGCTGCCTCAATGGCTAGCGACAGCCGCTCCTCGGACCTGACCAGCGACATTTCGGCATCGTGCCGAAATCGGGCGACCTGCATCACAGCGTAAAGCTCTTTGGGCAGATAAGGCTTCATCAGGTAACCAAAGGGTTTGCACGATGCGGCCCGATTGACAGTTCGCTCATCGGCATAGGCGGTCAGGAATATCACCGGTAGCTGCCAACGGTCATAAATCAGTTTACAGGCATCGATGCCGTCACCTGTGCCCTGAAGGTGGATGTCCATCAGTACCAGGCTGGGTTCATGGTGTTCCACCGCCTCCATAGCCGCCTGAAAGCTGGTCTGAATAGAACAAACTTCATGGCCCATTTTTTCGAGCGTCTGCTGCAGATCAAGGGCAACCACCGGCTCATCCTCGACAACCAATATCTTTTCAGCTTGCATGTTGGACCTTTTGTTTGCCCGGGACCAGCTCCACCGTGACGCTGACGCCCTGACTGGATGAATGCGTAGTCATTGTGCCCTCCAACTGATTGACGAACATCGGAATCAGCTGGGTTCCCAGGCCGCTTTTCCCGCCCCAGGAAAAGCCTTCTGGCAGACCACATCCATTGTCACGAACGGTCAGTTGTAACAAGCCCGCCCGGGTGAGTCGCAGCTCGACGTCAATTCGCCCGGGCTTCCCGCTGGAAAAGGCATGTTTGAAAGCATTCAACACCAGCTCATGCACAACCAGCCCACAGGGGATGGTGCGCTGAATATCCAGTGTCAGCTTTTCCTGCACACCGGAGAAAACCAGTTCAACGCCAGATGCGGCGCCCTCATAAGTCTCTCTGGTCAGCATGATCAGCCGGTTGATGTAGTCCGACAGGTCCACTTCAACCATGTTTTCCGACTCGTAAAGCAGTTGGTGCACCAGCGCCATGGCACGGATTCGCCCTTGGCATTCGGCCAAAGCCAGCACGGCGTCCGGCGACACCTTGCGCGATTGCAGGTTCAGCAGGCTGGAGACAATCTGCAAGTTGTTCTTCACCCGGTGGTGAACTTCATGCAGCAAAGCGGTCTTTTCCTCGAGCGCATGCTCAATCAGATCACGTTGCCGCTTCTGAATGGTGATGTCCCGGGCCAGTTTGCACGCGCCAACAACCGTACCACTCCGATCGCGCAATGGCGAAACCGTCACCGATACGTCAATCAGGCCACCATTCTTGTGAACCCGGACCGTTTCAAATGACGGGACGCGCTGCCCCTGTGATATCGCCCGCATCAACACTTCTTCTTCGGCCAGCCTGTCGTGCGGAAAGATCAGGGTGACGGGCTGGCCAATAGCCTCCTGCGCGGAGTACCCCAGCATGCGTGTGGCGGCACCATTCCACTCGGTGATGATGCCGTCGAGCGACTTGGTGATGATGGCGTCATCAGAGGACTCGATGATGGATTGGGCGCGTTCCTCAGATTGCTGTAGGGCCACTGCATTGGCGTGACGCTGGTTGATGTCAGAAGCCGACGGAATCAGGTGCGTGATATTTCCGTCCTTGTCCCGCAGAGGTGCGAGCATGAGGTCGATCCACATGCGGCTGTCGTTCACCATGCGGACTTCAAGGTCGTAGCGAACCACTTCACCGTTGCGACAGCGTTCAACAGCCTGCCGTAGTTTGTTTTGCGCGGCCACATCGTGGGACCACCAATAAGTATCCCAAACCTTTTTTCCACGAACATCGTCCATGTGCAGACCAGCAGCTTCCAATGGCGCTTTGTTCGCATCAGTCAAGGTGCCATCCAGTTCAAGCACCCCCACAAAGGTGAACAGGTTGTCCAGAACCTTCAGCAGCCGCTGCTGGGTCTCCTCCAGCAAAGCGCGTGTGAAGTGGTCAACCTCGGCATCCTGAACGATGGTGAGAAGGCCGATGATGGACCCGGTGGTTGCCCGCCACGGGAAAAAGGACGCCAGGCGATGGGCATCGCGCCCATCGGGTGCTGCCCCGAAGCTGATGAGTTCCTGCCTGATCAGAGGAATGCCCGTTTCAAGAACGAAGCGGATTTTGGGCTCTGCCGCAGCGGCAAGTATCGGATTGATGTCCGAAATTTTTTTCCCGACATGTTCCGACGCGCCAAAGTTGTTGATCCTGGCGTGCCTTTCATTGATATACAGCAGGCGCATGTCCCGGTCGATCACGGTCACGCCAATGGGCACACTGTCGATCAACAGCGAGAACAGCCGTCTCAAATCGTCAAGATTGTGGTCTTGCATGCACGGGGCCTGTGTAACAAATACCGGTAAACCAGTATTCATGGCCATGGTACGAGGTTTCCCCATACCCGGCAAACAGGCTAAACCAGCTGATGTCGACTAGTTCACGTCACATTCAGGCAGAAGGAGAAGACGCACCCATCAAACGCAAAAAGTCTGCCAGCGTTTTGCCCGCCTCATCCCGAAAGGTGGCGTCCGTCGGCTGCACGCCTGCGATCCGGTCCAGCCTGAAGTTCCGGAAAGCCTGCCGGGTTTCACACCAGGCCGCCAGCGTCCAGACCTTGCCCCAGTAAAAGCAGCCCAGCGGCCGCACGGTGCGCTGGCTGGGCTGGCCGCTGACATCGCGGTAATCCAGCTGCAACTTGCGGCGCGCCTGCACCGCCTCGCGCAGGGTTTGCAGTGTGGCCTGCACGGCCGCCTCCAGCCCGGTCGGCGGGGCGTACACCGCCATGGCTTGTGCGGCAGCCCGCGCGGCGGGTGGCAACACCGACATGATTTTCCCCAGCGCCACTTCTGCCGCCTGCGCCAAAGCGGGGTCCTGCCAGGCCTGCGCCATCCGCACCGAGGCCACCAGGGCACGCGCTTCGTCGTGCGTGAACATCAGCGGCGGCAGATCAAACCCGGCGCCCAGCCGGTAGCCCACACCGGCCTCGCCCTCAATCGGCACGCCCTGATGCTGCAGGTCGGCCACATCGCGGTATACCGTACGCTCCGACACCTCCAGCCGCTGCGCCAGATGCGCCGCCGTGGTGAGGCGGCGCCCGCGGATGAGCTGGACAATCTGGAACAGGCGGTCGGCACGGCGCATTCGGCTATTTTAAGGGTGCTTTTTGGCCTTCAGCCCTCGTGGAGTATGCGCGGGTAGCTATTAAAAATGTAGCTAACGACTTTGGCATTCACGCCCTGACCTGTCATATTTGGCAGGATCGCGTTTGTTCCAATCGTAAACCTTCATTCAGAAAGTTGTGAAATGAAAACCAAATCTTTCCTTGGGCAGTCGTTACTCGCTGCAGGCTGTTTTGCGGTCGGATGGGTGGGTAGCACCATCGCTCATCGCGGGCAGCACGCGATGGCGGTGTTTATGGATAGCTATTCAACTTTGGCCTATCTACACAAGGGTGATGCACCTAGCGCAATGTTGTTGCTTCGGGCGTCAACTGAAGCAAATTTACTTGAGGCAGACAAATACGGAGATTGGGAGCTTTGGATGCATGATTCAAACGCAATGTCAAAATGGTTTTCCGGATACGAAAGCCTGAGGGCTAAGCTACCGGAAAGCACCCGTGGGCCGGTGGACGAGGAGTTCAACAGCAGGCTTAACGAAGTCTTGAAGAAAGCAACAGCAAAAGCTACAGCAGCCAAGCAGGGCAGCACTCAATAGGTCGAGGTAATCAAGGTCAGACTCCAATTGATCACCTCACGAGTCTTTAAGCTCTCACCTTATTACTACACTTTTAATAGCTACTCACGCATACTCCATAAGGGCTGAGTGCCAATTTAACCCCTACAAATGCACGTTTTCCGCTCCCTGAGATCGCCTTGCCGGAAACGGTCACTCCGCCACCAGTAAGGGGGCAAACTCGCATGAAACATGTAGGAAATTCAATGGTAAAAGTGATGCAAAGGGTGGTTGCAAATGAAGCCTGAGTCCCGCTCCAACATCTATGCCTTAATGGGTCTTGCGTCGATATTGCTGGGAGCCTATGCATTGCGACAGACCTTGACATACTTGGGCATGACGGGTGATTCAGTTGGCGCAAGCGTATTTGGGCTTGCAGGAATCAGTCTGTTAATCGTTGCGGGTGCCCATTTCTATATGGCTTGGGGGTACAGATTTGGCTCTATCGAAGCAGTAACGGGTAGCTTGCGTTCTGCGACCTTAATAGCTAGATCAGGTGTGGTTGCTAAAGCGGTCAAAATTAGGTTCCTGCGAAAACCAGATGCAGACAATTTGAATACCACGCCAGACAGCCGTTATGTATTCTTTGTTAGTAACTGGAGGCCCTGGGTCTGCAAAGAATCCAGGTTCTTGTAAGAAGGCGAGGCATCAAGCTCAGACTCCAATTGATTGCTCCATAAATGCTGGGACTTGCACTTAGTCGCTACACTTTTAATAGCTACTCACGCATATCCCACAAGGGCTGAGTGCCAATTTAACCCCTATAAATGCACGTTTTCCGCTCTCTGAGACACCGTTGCCGCAAACGGTACGCAGCAGACAGCGCCAGCAGCCTTTACACCTATGACGCCAACAGCAACCGCCTGACATCGGTAGACACCACCACCAGCGACACCGATCTGGATGGGGATTTTGATCAGGCGGACTACCAGAAGGCTCTTGCGCAGAATCTGAATGTGGATGCCGCCAGCAGCCGTTTGCTGGGTTTCAGCCAGACTCAAACCATCACCCAGACCACCGCTGCAGGCAAGGTCAAGGTCTCGGGCAGCAACACGCAGATCACTTACAGCCTGGATGCCGCAGGCAACCTCACCAGTGATGGCCTTCGGCTGTTTGACTACGATGCCAGTAACCGCCTCTCTCAGGTGATGGTCAGCCAGAGTGGGGAAGCCAGCAAGATTGTTTATCTGCACAATGCTTTGGGCCAGCGGGTGTTCAAGAGTGAGCCGCAGGTGGCGCAGACGGCGCCGGATGAAACGGTGCTGGGCACAGATTTCATCAGCTGGCTGAAGAAGAACTTCGGGTGGCTGTTTGCCCAGGCGCAGGCCAATGCCACGTTGGGGGATAGTTTTGTGTATGGGGATGCCAGCATCGGCAGTTTCAATCTGCTGGGGCAGTATGGCAACGGGGGGAGCAAGAGCGCGGGGAGGATTGAATACCTCTACCTTCCAACGGAGGCAGGCCCCGCCACGCTGGTCGGAATCTACAAGGGTGGGCGGGTTTATGCGGTGCATACGGATCATCTGGGTACGCCGCGCAAGATTACCGACGATACGAATCAGGTGGTGTGGCAGTGGGCTTACAGTGCGTTTGGGGATAACAAGCCTTCGGGGGTGTTGAAGGCGACGGCTAATCCCAAGGTGGCTTTGACGAATGTTCCGACGTTGTTGAAGGCGACGACGCCTACGCTGGCGATGAATTTGAGGTTCCCGGGGCAGTATTTTGATGAGGAATCTAATCTTAGTTACAACTACTTCAGGAGCTACCGACCGCAGCAGGGAAGGTATGACCAGGCGGACCCGATTGGGCTTGATGGGGGGTGGTCGCGGTTTGGGTATGTGGGAGGGAATTCGCTGAGTTTTGTGGATCCCAAGGGATTGAGCGCTTTGCCTAGCATGGCCATGCTAGAACCTGCACCCGTCGCGAATATGTCGCGCACTCCTTGGGCTATGCCAGATGCTTGTTCGGCTCTGAGCAGTTCAATTCTTGCGTCCAATGACTCAGTTGCTCAACGTAAGACGTACTGCCTAGCGTTTTGTCAGTACGAACTTGATATGCCAGGACGATTTGATAACTTTGGCCCACATCGCGCCTGCATGCGTCGATGCATGGCCACCGGCGGATTTACGATGTAACGGAGGTATTCCAGTGAATGAGTTCGATGCTAAAAAAATGAATGAGCATTTAGAGGCCATGATTCACCATGCAAATCATGTCCTCTTTATTGCCAATAATTCTGATGATGCTGAAGCGAAAACGAGGACCCAAAGAGTACTGGGAGCCGTGGTGACAGAGTTGGACTTTGAACTTATGGAGCCCATTTACAAAGCATTCCCGGAATTGAGGCCGGTCGATTTGTAGTGGATGTGTGGTCGAAAGGTTTACTGCTTCAAAAAGCATAGCTACTCACGCATATCCCACAAGGGCTAAGTGCCAATTTGACCTCTATAAATGCACATTTCCCGCTCCCTGAGATCCCGTTGCCGCAAACGGTGCGCGGCAGACAGTCGCAGCCGTTTGCTGGGGTTCAGCCAGACTCAAACCATCACCCAGACCACCGCAGCAGGCAAGGTCAAGGTCTCGGGCAGCAACACGCAGATCACTTACAGCCTGGATGCCGCAGGCAACCTCAGCGGTACTTCACGCCATCGCGTGCAGCCCCACGCGGTTGCCGTCCAGATCGGTGATATGCGCAAAGAAACCCATGCCCGGTGGCAGGGCCTGGCGTGGCAGCGCAATGCGGCCGCCCGCTGCGGTGACGCGTTTCAGCGCGGCGTCCAGCGAGGGCGAGGCGTCCAGATACACCAGCGTGCCGCCCGCCGACGGTGCGGGTGCGCTGGGGCCCATCAGTAGCGCGCCGCCGATGCCGTTGCCTTCTGGGTCGTAGGCAAAGACCGCGCCCTCGCTGGGGCCCATGGGTTCGCGGCGCATGGGGTGGCCCAGCACCGATTCGTAAAAGGCCTGGGCCTTGTCCAGTTGGGTGGTGGGAATTTCAAACCAGCTGATGGCGTTGACGGGGGTGTCTTTCATGGAAGGCTCCTGATGGGTTAAAGAAGCCCTGATGCTGCGCCACGGCTGCTGACAACGGTGTGTCAGCAGCCTTTCACAACCGCGCTGAAACGACTACTCAGGCCACCATCGCGCGGGTTTGCCGGCGGGCAGCCTGCGTCTGGCCGCCGTAGCCCCAGTCCGAAGCGGGCATCTCCCGCACGATCACATAGCTGGCCGGCTCCAGCGGCTGGCCGTGGCCCAGCTGGCGTTGCAGCTCGTCAAACGCCGCCTGAATGAACGCGGCCTTCTCGGCCTCCGTGTTGGTGCCCGCCGTGATGCTGATCTCCAGAAACGCGGTGGGGCTTTGCACGTCGGTGCCGCCCACATGCCAGCGCGCGGCGGGCACATCGTCGATGAACACCGCGGTCACTTCAGGCCGCTTGCCCAGGTGCAGGGCCGTGAGCTCAGTGAGGGCGTGGGCCAGGGCCCGGTAACGTGGCGGGTTTTGCAGCGGCGAAACCTTGAGTTGTAGGGTAGGCATGATGGTCAGACTCCCGAGCGGCTGTGCACATGCCGCGCCAAGCGGGCTTTCAGCCGCGCCGCGCTGCGCTCCACCGCGGCCTGCCCGGTTTTCAGGCTGCGGTGAAACACGGCATCGGCGCCGCGCCAGAAATCGTCAACCGCCTGGTTGCGCAGACGGATGGCTTCGGCCTTGGCCAGCTCGTGCAGGCGGGCTTGCGTGGTGGCATCGGGGTGGCTGGCATACATGGTGAACTCCTGTGGGGTGAACGATGGTTTGAACTTTATTGGTTAATCCATCCATCGGAAACGGCAGAAAATCCATATTGGTTTTGCACTAATCGCAAAACAAGGCCACAATCTGCCCATGCAGCTCCACCTTGACGACGTCGCCCTGTTCATCCGCATTGCCGAGCTGGGCACGCTGTCGGCAGCGGCCCGCGAGCGAGATGTGCCGGTGAGCCAGGTCACCCGGACACTGACCCGGCTGGAGGCGGCGGCCAGCGTGCGGCTGCTGCACCGCAGCACCCACGGCCTGAGCCTCACCGACGAGGGCGACACCTTTCTGGCTTATGGCCGACGCCTGCTGGAGACCACCACCGAGCTCACCAGCGAGCTGACCGGCAAGATCAGCGGGCCCAGCGGCTGGGTGCGCATCAGCGTGAGCCCGCTGATGGCCGGGCACGTGATCGCGCCAAGCCTGAACCGTCTGTATGACCAGTACCCGGCGCTGCACATCGACATCAACGCCGACGACCGCATGGCCGACATGGCGCGTGACGGCATCGACATCGCCATCCGCACTGGCACGCCAGCCAGCGAGACGCTGGTGGCGCGCCAGATTGGCGACTACAGCCGCTCGGTCTATGCTTCGCCCGCGTACCTCGCCCGCTGGGGCACACCCCAGCATCCAGACGACCTGCAGCAGCACCGGCTGCTGGCCAACAGCGCCAGCCCGCAGCTGAACCACTGGCCGCTAACTGCCACGACCACCCGCCGGGGCGTGGAGGAGTTTCGGGCCGAGGGGCACACGCGCACCGACAACTCCGCGGTGATGATGGCACTGGTGTTACACGGGGCGGGCATTGCGCGCCTGCACGACCTGATCGCCCGGCCCCTGGTGCGCAGCGGGCAACTGGTGCCGCTGTTGCAGGCCCACTTCATCAGCCCGCCGGTTCCCATTTACGCGGTGATGCTGAAGGAGCGCCACCGCCTGCCCAAAATCCGCGCCTGTATTGATTTTTGGGCAGCGTGGCTGGCAGAGATGGACTCAGGCGCAGGTCACGCGGTCGCGGCCTGACTGTTTGGATTTGTACAGGGCGCCATCGGCCCGCGCAATCAGGTCCTGCGCGTCGTCACCCGGCTGCATGGCAGCCACACCGCCCGAGATGCTGACGGTGAGCACCACTTCCTGGGTGCGTCGGTCGCGGATCTTCATGGCCTTGATGCGTAAACGTATCAGGTCAGCCATTTTCAGGCTCTGCTCGACCGAGCAATGCGGCATCAGAACCGCAAATTCTTCACCGCCATACCGCGCCACGGAATGACTCTTGTCCGATACACAGGCGCGCAACACCTCGCCCAGCGCCTGAATGACGCGGTCGCCCATCACATGGCCATGGGTGTCGTTCACCTTCTTGAAGTGATCGATGTCCAGCATGATCAGGCAGTGTGCGCTGTCAGGCGCCAGTGGTTGCTCCAGCAGGGAAGCCAGTTGCTGGTCAAAACCCTTGCGGTTGAGCACGCGGGTGAGCGGGTCCAGCGCGGCTTCGTCGCGCGTACGCGCCAGGTCTGACTGAAGGCGCTCGATTTCCTGACGACTGGCCAGCACCTGCTCATGCAGTTCCAGCGCGGAGCTTTTCATCTGCGCCGTGCCCGCCAGTGCGGCGGCGACCTGTGATGTCAGGGCGGGCACATCGTTGGTCTGCAACGCGGCCGTCAGGCCTGTGAGCTGTTCGCCAAAGGCGCCTGCACGGTCTCCGGTGCGCGTGGCGCTATCGGCCATGCCAGCCATCATGCGCTGCAATTCGCCAGAAATGCGTTGCATGGCCACAGGGTCCACCTCGGCGACAAACTCCTGATACAGGCGCAACAGCGTGGATTCACCCAGCCGGGGTTCGGCCTGCAGGGCCTGTTCAATGCCATGGCTCAGGCGGGAATTGGTTCCGGCGGCGAATTCGTACCAGACCGCGAAGGACACGGGGTGAAACGCGGCATCATGCTGCCCCATCAACGCAACGACTCTGCGCAGCAACTCGGCGCTTTGCTCTTTTGATTCCTTGTACCGCAAGACAGCTCTCCATCGTGGTCACCGATCGTATACGCCAGTGTGCGCAGATGATACCGTGCATTTTGCGTCCTACATAATCGGGCCATGAGTTCCCTTGCCCGGCCCACCGCCCGCTTCATGCTGTCCCACCCCGCGCACGCCATCGCGCTGGGGTTTGGCTCGGGGTTGAGCCCGTTTGCGCCGGGCACCTCGGGTACGTTGTGGGCCTGGCTGGCGTTTCTGGTGATGCAGTTTTACGGCATGACGGACGCACAGGCCGGCTGGCTGATTGCCGCATCCCTTCCTCTGGGCTGGTGGGCCAGCACCGTCACCGCCCGCAACATGCAGGTACTGGACCCCGGCAGCATTGTGTGGGACGAGGTGGTGGCGTTCTGGATGGTGTTGTGGCTGGTGTTGCCGGCCGGGCTCTGGGGCCAGCTGATCGCGTTTGGGCTGTTCCGCTTTTTTGATGCGGTCAAGCCGGGTCCCGTGGGTTGGGCAGACCGTTTGTTCCACGGCGTGGATCGCCACAGCGACCGTCACGCCTGGACGAAGGCAGGCTTTGGCATCATGCTGGACGATCTGGTCGCGGCCGCCTGCACCGTGCTGGTGGTGGCGATCTGGAGATTCATCTGATGGCTTTGGCACCCGGGTCAGAAACGCTATCAAATTCAGAGCTACTCACGCATACCCTGTGCGGGCTAATGGCCGATTTGCTTGTCAAAAAAGGCCTGTTTTTCGCTGCAGCGGAGAGTTGCACCGGTGGCCTGATTGCCGCGGCCTGCACCGACCTGTCGGGCTCCAGCAACTGGTTTGAGCGCGGCTTTGTCACTTACTCCAACGCGGCCAAGACCGACATGCTGGGCGTGGATGCCGCGCTGATCAACCAGCACGGCGCAGTCAGCGAGGCGGTCGCTCGCGCCATGGTGCAGGGCGCCATCCGGCACTCTGGCGCGCAGGTGGCGGTGGCGGTGACCGGTGTGGCAGGCCCCACCGGTGGCACCGCAGCCAAACCCGTGGGCACCGTGTGGTTCGGGTTTGCCACGCCCACAGGCGTCATCACGGAAACCCGTCACTTTGACGGCGACCGCGCCGCCGTGCGCCAGGCCACCGTTCGCCACGCGCTGGCACGGCTGGTGGAACTGCTGAAAGTGGAGGCCACTTCTTGACCTTCATCGATTTCTTCGCCGGTTTTGCCACCGGTCTGGCGCTGATCGTGGCCATCGGCTCGCAAAACGCCTTTGTCCTGCGCATGGGGTTGCGGCGCGAACACGTGTTGCCCATCGTGCTGTTCTGCGCACTGTCCGACGCGCTGCTGATCGTCGCCGGCATTGGCGGCGCGGGCGTGGTGATCCGTGGCAACACCACGTTGCTGGCGGTGGCCCGGTATGGTGGCGCGCTGTTTCTTGGCACTTACGGGCTGCTGGCGGCGCTGCGTGCCTGGCGTGGCGGCCATATGCAGCTTGACGCCGGCACACCAACGCCGCTGGCCACGGCGCTGGCAGCCTGTTTTGGCTTCACCTTTTTGAATCCGCACGTGTATCTGGACACGGTTGTGCTGCTGGGCTCGGTTGCCAACCAGCGCAGCGGCCCGTGGACGTTTGGCGCAGGCGCCTGTCTGTCCAGCCTGGTCTGGTTTGCAGCGCTGGGTTATGGCGCGCGGCTGCTGGGGCCGCTATTTGAGACGGTGACCGCCTGGCGCGTGCTGGACAGCTTCATTGCGCTGGTGATGTTTGCGCTGGCCGGCACCTTGCTGATGGGTTAGCCCGTTTGCCCAGGCCCCTTTGCCCAGGGCATTTCGGGCTGGGCTTCAGGCGCCGTGGCACTTCTTGTATTTCTTGCCGCTGCCGCAATGGCACAGGTCGTTGCGGCCGGGTTCGGCCGTTTTGCGAACCGTCTCGACCCGCGGGCCCAGGTTGCGCCAGAGTTCACGCAGGTCATAGACCGCCCAGATAGCCTGCGCAAAGGTTTCCAGCCGCTCTTCACTGACTGAAGGCGGGCCGTCATCGCTGAAGACCGACAGCGTGGGCTCCCCAGTGTCGTCTTCGGTCAGCGCCACGATCGCCTGCAGGCCGTCATCCAGCCAACGGGCCGCTTCCTTGTCTTTGGGGGCTGTCCACTCTTCGGGCCAGGTTTCGACGGCAAACATGAAGCCCAGTGCCCAGACCTGCCCAAACGACGGCAAGGCTTCGTCCCCCACGTCAGCACGCTCGGCTTCGGGCAACGCAGCAATGGCGCCACGCACATCCATCACTTCGGGGTGGTAAGCCGCGTCGTCGTCCAGCGCATCCACTTTGGCGTTCAGCGCGGTGACCACCTCGTGCCAGCGCTGCGTCCACAGCTGCATGAATCGGTCTTTCTGGGCCGCATCGGCAAACGAGCCTTCAGTTGGGCCTGCGGATTCTCCGGATGCATCAGCAACGGCCAGCAGCTCGGCAAAATACTCGGCGGGGGGGATTTCGCGGCGGCAGCACACCAGCGCGGCCATGAAGCCTTCACAAAACTCCCATTGGGGTGTTTCGTCATAGCGGGTCCGCAAATCGTCCAGGATGGCATCAACCTCGTCAAACGCTTCGGGACTCAGAGGCATGGGTTGAGCAGGGGCGGAAGGGGCTGAATTCATGATTTGCGCCACGGCAATGGCGGGGTGAAAACGGGAAAAGGCAGGCTTTCCAAGTTTACCGGTTGTGTTGGCAAGGCTGGCGCTGGTATGGTTTGGGCCGAGGAGACCCAACCGTGCTGCATACCCTGAATAATTTTTTCCCCATCCGCTACACCGCTTTTTTTCTGTGCGTGCTGGGCTTGCTGCTCAGCCTGTTTACCGTGCTGGTATTCGGCGTCGGGGCCGGCTCCATGCTGATTTTCCTGATTCTGGTGGGCACCGGTGTATACGACCTGCGCCAGACCAAACGCTCCATTTTGCGCAACTATCCCGTCATCGGGCACTTGCGCTTCATGCTGGAGTTCATCCGCCCGGAAATGCGCCAGTATTTTCTGGAAGGCGACAACGAAGCCGCGCCATTTTCCCGTTCGCAGCGCTCCCTCGTTTACCAGCGGGCCAAGGGTGATTCAGACAAGCGCCCGTTTGGCACGCAGCTGGCTGTGTACGAAGAAGGTTACGAATGGATGAACCATTCCATGACGCCCACGCACCTGGCGTCGCATGATTTCCGCGTAACCATCGGGCCAGACACGGCACAGCCGTATGAGGCCAGCATCTTCAACATCTCGGCCATGAGCTTTGGTGCTTTGAGTGCCAACGCCATTCTGGCGCTGAATTCAGGTGCCAAACGCGGCGGCTTTGCGCACGACACGGGTGAGGGCTCCATCTCGGTTCACCACCGCGTGCATGGCGGCGACCTGATCTGGGAAGTCGGATCGGGCTATTTTGGTTGCCGCAACGACGACGGCACGTTCAACGCCGACAAGTTCACCACCAACGCCTGCGACCCGCAGGTCAAGATGATCGAGCTCAAATTGAGCCAGGGCGCCAAACCGGGCCACGGCGGCGTGTTGCCCGGCCCCAAGGTCACGCCGGAAATTGCAGCGGCACGTGGCGTGCCCATCGGGTTGGACTGCGTGTCGCCTGCATCGCACAGTGCGTTTTCCACTCCCACCGAGATGATGCATTTCATTGCCCGTCTGCGTGAGCTGTCCGGCGGCAAACCCACGGGGTTCAAGCTGTGCATTGGTCACCCCTGGGAATGGTTTGCCATGGTCAAGGCCATGGTGGCCACCGGCATCACGCCGGATTTCATCGTGGTGGATGGTGCCGAAGGCGGCACTGGCGCCGCGCCGCTGGAATTCACCGATCACGTGGGTTCGCCGCTGCAGGAAGGCCTGCTGCTGGTGCACAACACGCTGCGCGGCGCAGGTCTGCGCAGCAAAATCCGCATCGGCTGCGCCGGCAAGGTGGTCAGCGCATTTGACATCGCCCGCCTGATGGCGCTGGGTGCCGACTGGTGCAACAGCGCACGCGGATTCATGTTTGCGCTGGGCTGTATTCAGGCTCAGCACTGCCACACGGGCCATTGCCCCACTGGCGTGACCACGCAGGACCCGCTGCGCCAGCAGTCGCTGGTGGTGCCGGACAAGGCAGAACGCGTGTACAACTTTCACCAGATGACGCTGCAGGCGCTGCAGGAAATCGTGCAGGCCGGCGGGCTGCTGCACCCCAGCGACATCACGCCACACCACATCGTGCGCCGATCTGCCAACCGGCGCGTGCGCTCGCTAGCCCAGCTGATCCTGACGCAGCTGGAAGACGGTGCGCTTCTGAAAGATGACCTGAACGCCTTGCCCATCATCTACCGTCAGCACTGGCCGCTGGCCACGGCAGAGAGTTTTCAGCTTCGCGTGGCATGATGGCAAGCAGGGTGATGAGGTGGCAACCGTCCTGGCAGATCACGCCACGCGCGCAAATGGCTGCCATCGAAGCGGCCCGGCGCGGCTAACTCGCCTGATCCGGCGAAATGCTATAAATTAAATAGCTACTCGCGCAACAACACCAAGGGCCAGAAGCCTTTTTGACATGCAAATGATGGCATTGTCCTTGCTCAACACCATTGCTTTGTGCGCCACGGCGAGGTCGATGAATTTCTGGTCATCAGCATCACCGCAAGTGACGGTGGCTTTGGGGGCGACGGGAACCAGCTGCGCGTGCCGGTCGAACCGCGCCATCACGTCGGCCGGGCTGAGCTTGTAGAAAGCCAGACGCGGGATGATCTTTTTGTAGCCCAGCACACGCTGCAGTTCGTCGCGCATGGGCGGGGTGGCCAACCAGCGCAATTGGCCTGATTCCAGCGCGTGGTTCAGCGGCTTTGCGGCGGAGTCGTTGAAGATGAAGGCATCGAGAACGATGTTGGTGTCGATGACGACCGCCGGGGAATCCATTTATTCGACGGGTCCGGTTTTTCTTGCCGAGCCTTTGACCATATCGAAGCGGAACATGCGGCACTCGATCGGACCGTTCCACATGGGCACACGGCGCGATTCTTTCAGGCGCATCTTGCCGGGCAGTTTCAGGTCGGGTGTGAGAACCCAGGCAGTCCAGTTGGGGTAGTTTTTCTTCCAGTGCGTCGCCAGCTGGCTGAAAAACTCGCCGCCATCTTCGGTATAGGCCTGCTCCCGGGCGCCGCTTTGTCCTTCAAAGTCGGGCAGCACGTCTGGTTGCGGGCGATGCTGCTGCGGGCCGGACCGGACCGCGTGGGCACCCGCTACACCGGCCGGTGCGATGCGCTCGCCATACGGCGGATTGAGCAGCATCACACCGGGCATATCGGTTGGCGGCATGCGCTGCAGGGCGTCGCCGCCGCGAAACTCGATGACATCGGCCACGCCGGCGCGCTGGGCGTTGCGCTGCGCAAAGTCCACCATCCGGTGAGCCACATCACTGCCAAAAATGATGGGCTTTTGGCCTGCTGCCCTTACCACCTGTGCGTCAGCAGCTTCTTTTTTTATAGCACTCCACACATGCGACTGAAACGGCAGGTATTTCTCAAAGGCAAAGCTGCGCAACATGCCCGGCGCGATGTGGCACGCGATTTGCGCCGCTTCGATGGCGATGGTGCCACTGCCACAACAGGGGTCGTACAGCGGCAGCAGATCATCGTCGCCATCGGCCCAGCCACTGGCGGCAATCATTGCGGCGGCCAGTGTTTCCTTTAGCGGGGCCTCGCCCTTGTCTTCACGCCAGCCGCGCTTGAACAGCGGCTCGCCCGAGGTGTCGATGTACAGCGAGCAGCTGTCAGTGGTCAGGTGGGCATAGATGCGAACATCGGGCCACTGGGTGTTGACATCCGGGCGAACGCCGTTGGCTTTTGCGCGGAAGCGGTCACACACGGCGTCCTTTATTTTCAGCGCGGCAAAGTTCAGGCTGTTGAGCGGACTGTGCTGCGCAGTCACCTCCACCTTGATGCTCTGCCTGGGGGTGAACCAGATTTCCCACGCCACGTCGCTGGCGGCACGATACAAATCCTGCTCGTTGCGGTACTCGGTGTAACTCAGCTGCACCAGCACGCGCTGGGCAAGGCGGCTGTGCAGGTTCAGTCGCATGGCGTCGCGCCACGAGGCACGCACCAGCACACCACCACGGCGCGTGAGCAGGTCTTCGCCCATCAGACCCGTGAGCCCGTGCACCTCTGCGGCGAGATAGTCTTCCACGCCAGCAGCGCAGGGCAAAAACAGTTGAAGCTGGTTCATAGATCCTTTCTCAAACTCGCCGTGGCGATCTTGAGGCCTTCACGGTACTTGGCAACAGTGCGGCGGGCGCATTCGATGCCCTGCTCTTTCAGCATGTCGGATATCTGGTTGTCGCTCAAGGGCTTCTTGGGGCTCTCGGCCGCGATGAACTGCTTAATGAGCGCACGCACCGCCGTGCTGGACGCATTGCCACCGGATTCAGTACCCAGCCCCGAGCCGAAGAAATACTTCAGCTCAAACGTGCCAAACGGCGTGGCCATGTATTTGGCGGTGGTGACGCGGCTGATGGTGGACTCGTGCAGACCCAGCTCATCAGCAATCTCGCGCAGCACCAGCGGTCGCATGGCCAGCTCGCCGTGCATGAAGAAGCTTTTCTGACGCTCCACGATGGCGTTACTCACCCGCAAAATCGTGTCAAAGCGCTGCTGAATGTTCTTGATGAACCAGCGCGCCTCCTGCAGGCGCTGCTGCAGCGCAGCGAAGTTGGACGCATCGCGCCCGCCGCCCTTGTGCTGCTTGAGCGCGTTGGCATAGATGTCATGCACGCGCAGGCGCGGCATCACGTCGGCATTCAGCGTGACCCGAAAACGCGCCGCCGCACCACGCCCCACCTTGACCACCAGCACATCGGGTATCACGATGTTGCGCTCGACATTGACAAAGCGCCGGCCCGGCTTGGGTTCCAGCCGGCCAATGAGCGTGATGGCCTCGCGCGTCTGCGCATCGGTGCCATCACACAGTTGCACCAAGCGGCGTACATCGCGCCGTGCCAACAGGTCCATGGGTTGCTGGCAGATTCGCTGCGCCAGGACAATAATCGCACGCTGAGCATCGTCAATTTCTGGCGTGTCCAGTATGGCGCGCAATTGCAGGCTCAGGCATTCGCCCAGATTGCAGGCGCCCACACCCACCGGCTCCAGTGTTTGCAGCAGGGACCGTGCGACCGTGAAGTGGTGCACCAGCTCTTCGAGCTGCTCGTCATCGACGGGATTCAGCGATTGTGCAAGGGTCTCGAGCGGCTCCTCCAGATAACCGTCGTCATTGAGCGATTCAATCAAAAAGCGCAGCGCAGCGCGGTCTTCTTCGCCCAGTCGCAGGCTCAGAGCCTGGCGATGCAGATGGGACTGCAGCGATTCCTGGTTGCGGGCCAGCTCGGTGGCATCGGGCTCGTCATCACCGGCCAGGTTGTTGCTGCGCGCCTTGGCGTCGCCACCCCACTCGCTGTCGTCCGCGGCCATTTCATGGGTGCCGTCACCGTCCCAGCTGGGCTCTTCATCGGCTGTCAGCGGCGTAACTTCATTGTCATTCTGGCTGGTAGTGCCTGCCGAATCTGCGTAATCAGCTACTGAATTAGGAGCGCCCTCGGCTTCACGCTCTGACTCCGGCACGCGGGTATCCGCCTGCGACAGACCGAAATCTTCGCGTGGCGCGTCGTCTTGCGTCAGCTCCAGAAACGGGTTGTCGTCCAGCATCTGCTCCACTTCCTGGCTCAGCTCCAGAGTGGAGAGCTGCAACAGCTTGATGGACTGTTGCAGTTGCGGCGTGAGCGCCAGATGTTGTGAAACGCGTAGTGAAAGTCCGGGCTTCATCTACATGCGGAAATGTTCGCCCAAGTACACGCGGCGCACCTCGGCGTTGGCGACAATCTCGGCAGGCGTACCCTCCGCCAGCACGTTACCGTCACTGATGATGTAGGCGTGATCACAAATGCCCAGCGTCTCGCGCACGTTGTGATCCGTGATCAGCACACCAATTCCACGGTGCTTGAGAAAGTTGATGATGCGCTGGATTTCGATCACGGCAATCGGGTCGATGCCGGCAAACGGTTCGTCCAGCAGGATGAACCTGGGCTGGGTGGCCAGGGCACGGGCTATCTCGACCCGGCGGCGCTCGCCGCCAGATAGCGCCATGGCCGGCGAGGCACGCAGGTGCTCCACCCGCAAATCCTGCAACAGGGCCGTCAATCGTTTCTCAATTTCGGCCTTGCCCAGGGGTTTACCCCCGTCGTCACGCTGCAGCTCCAGTACAGCGCGTACGTTGTCTTCAACATTAAGCTTTCTGAAAATGGAAGCTTCCTGCGGAAGGTAGCTCAGACCCAGCCGCGCACGCCGGTGAATCGGCATGTGTCCGACAGACTGGCCATCAATCAGGATATCGCCCGCACTGGAGCGCACCAGGCCCACGATCATGTAAAACGACGTGGTCTTGCCCGCACCATTGGGGCCCAGCAAGCCCACAACCTCTCCTTTGCGCACCGCCAGCGAAACGTCTTTGACCACCTTGCGGCTGCCATAAGATTTCTGCAGATGGCGGGCCTCCAGACGGCTGACCCCGGACGAAGGCGCATCATCCATCAACTGGGTACTCATCACCAGGGTGCTATCGCTTATCGTGCCGTCGGTCACTGGGTGCCCGCCCCAAGCGCTGGCGTGGCTCTCAGAACCGGCGCTGGCAATGCCGCAGCCGGTGCTTTGGGCTGAGACGCGGCAGCCGACGGCTTGGGCGTCAGCATGGCGCGAACACGCCCGCCCGGCCCGGACGGCGTCCCCGTGGTGGCGCCGCCGTCAATATTGAACACCTCGGACACATTGTCGTAAGAGATGATGCCGCCGGTCATCTCGTCATTCAAGACGGGGCCCAGGTAGCGGCGCAGTTGCGCACGTTTGATGAACTTCACCGTGTCGGCGCGGCCATCGTATTCAATGGTTTCGCCTTCACCTTCGATGTATTCGTCCACACCTTCGCGCTTTTGCCGGTAGAAGGCCAGCTTGCCCGGCTCGGCCGTCACGGTCGCAAATTGATAGCCCTGAGGGTCCTGGCGCACGGTCAGCTGGGCGCCCCGTACAACAATCGTGCCTTTGGTCAGCACCACACGGCCGGTGAACACGCTGGTTTGTTTCAGGTCATCCTGGCGCATGTTGTCAGCCTCGATGTTCATGGGCTTGTCGCGGTCCGCCCTTTCGGCGCTGGCGACACCAGACAGCAGGATACATGCCAGCAACAACGGGATTTTGATCAATGAGGGCTTCATAAAGGCACGAATCTTGCAGCGAAATCCTGCCTTTTGATTGTAGCGGTCGATCAAGCGCGCCGAAGGTCACCCTGCAACAAATGCATCAAATTCTGAAATGGGCAGTGGGCGACTGAACAGGTAACCCTGAAAAGCGTAACAACCGCTTGACTCCAGGAACTGGCGCTGACCCTCGGTTTCAACACCTTCGGCCACCACGCCCAGGCCCAAGCTGTCACCCAGCGCCACGATGGTGCGCGCAATGGCCGCGTCGTTGGGATCAACCAGCACGTCGCGTACGAAGGTCTGATCAATCTTGATCTGGTCCAGGGGCAAACGCTTGAGGTAGCTCAGCGAGGAGTAACCGGTACCAAAATCATCCAGCGAGAAGCTGATGCCATGGTCTTTCAGGGCCAGCATCTTGAAGATGATGTCTTCCACGTTGTCGGCCAGCAGGCTTTCCGTGAGTTCCAGCCGAAGTCGGCGGGGGTTGGCGCCACTTTGTGTCAGGATGTCCAGAACCACAGCCACGAAGTCGGGCTCCAGAAACTACGGCGTGCTGACGTTCACGGACAGCGTCAGGTGCGCCATTTCAGGCGTCGAGGCCCAGGTTACCAACTGCTCGCATGCAGCTCGCAACACCCAATTTCCCAGCGGAACAATCAGGCCTGTGGTTTCGGCCAGAGGGATGAACTCTCCGGGCTGAACCAGCCCCTTGTCAGGACGTTGCCAGCGCACCAGGGCCTCTGCCCCCATCACCTGACCGCTGCTGCGCACAACAGGCTGGTAATAAAGGCGCAACTCTTGACGCTGCAAGCCGTCTCGCAAATCAGCTTCCATGGACACGCGACCTGACACGGTAGCCTGCATCTGGGCATCGAAGAACCGCAACGTGTTGCGACCTGCAGCCTTGGCTTGGTACATCGCCAGGTCAGCCTGCTTGAGCAGATCATCCAGCGCATACCCATACCGGCCAAACAGGGTGATGCCGATGCTGGGCGTGCTGCGCTGCTTGCGTCCTGCCAGCTCGTAAGGTTCATTGAGGGCAGCAATGATTTTGCGGCCGACAGCCTCGGCGCGGGTTGCTGCAGCGGCAGGGTCTTCGCCCAGATCTTCAAGAATCACGACAAATTCATCACCGCCCAGTCGGGCGACCGTATCGGCCTCGCGCACGCTGGCGGTCAGCCTTTGAGCCACCTGTTGAAGCAGCAAGTCGCCCATGTCATGGCCCAACGTGTCATTCAGGGTCTTGAAGTTATCCAGATCAATGAACAGCAATGCCCCCTGGCGGTCATTGCGGATGTGGGTCGTAAGTGACTTTTTGAGCTGTTCTGTCAGCAGGCGGCGATTAGGTAGTTCAGTCAGCGCGTCATAGAAAGCAAGTGCGTGAATTTGCTCGGCAGCCTGCTTTTGGGCGGTGATGTCACGACCGATGCCTCGATAGCCCCGAAAAACCCCATGCTCATCCACAATCGGCGTGCCACTGAGCGAGACCCATATGGTTGAGCCACCCGGGCCCGGTCGCTGCATCTCGAAGCCATGAAAAGTCTCATGGGCCGCCAGCATGGCCCGGTGTTCAATCCATTGTGCTTCAGAAACTCCCGAGTGACTGGTTTCCCATCGCGTGCGGCCCACATAGGCACTCACTGGCATGCCCTCCACCACAGGCAATTTGCCATCAACCTGGACAAACCTGAACTGTTCATCCTGCTCCCAATACCAGTCAGACCCCAGTTGTGTGAGTGTGCGAAAGCGGGCTTCATTCGTCCGCAACTCGTCCTGAGCCCTGCGACTGTCCGTGATGTCCACCAGGAACCCGATGATTTCCTGAGGTTCACCTCGCGCATCGCGGAACAGGCGGATTTCGTCACGCAGCCAGCGATACTGCCCATCCTTGTGCAGGAAGCGGTATTCGAAAACCAGCGTTTCTTCTACAAACAAGGACGGTTTGAGCGCAGAAAACCGCTCCACATCGTCAGGATGCATGTGGGACATCCAGAAATTGGAGGTGCTCAGGAACTCATGGGCGGTATAGCCCAACAGGTTGTGAACACTGTCAGACACGAAAGTGAAGGCAAAGTCGCCAGAAGCCTTCGACGTGAAGATGGCCGCTGAGGTTCGGGAGAGCAGGAAGCTCAAGCGCTGCTCACGTTCGTTCAGAGCAGCCTCAACCAGTCCACGCACGTCCAGCATGCGATTGAACTCACGGGCAACTGTCTCGATTTCCTGCGGGCCACCTCCCACCGGCATGCGGGCATCGACATCTCCAGCCGCCACCCGGCTGGAGACGGCTGCCAGTGCATCGATGGGACGAACAATGAGCCTGCTGATGCGCCAGGCCATGAACAGGGATGCCAGCAACAGCAGCAAACCGGCCAGTACGCCATTTCTCAGCGAAGCGTCAGCTGCGGCAAAAGCCTGATCTTCGCGCATGCCTGCCGCGACCCGCCAGCCTGTGCCGGGAACCTCGGTGAACGCCCACAACCGCCGCACACCCTTGACATCGGCCAGCACGGCGTAACCACTGGTTTGCCCTTTGGTGACGCTGGCAACCCGGGCGGGCGTGGCCTTGCCAACAAAGGCCTCTGGCTCGTGCGAGCGAAGTGCAATTCGCGGCGAGGGATCGTTGACGACAGCCAGAACATCACCCGGCGTACCGGTCAGAACAGCTGGGCCGATTTTGAGAAGGTCAGCGGGGACCATCACAAAGCCGGCAACTTTGCCAGAGACATCGCGAACCGGATGCGACAGCATCGTCACCCAACGCCTGGCGACGGGGCCAAAAAATATATCCCCTGCCATGAACCGGTCGCTTTGAAGCGCGCGCTCAAACCAGGGGTTGACCTTCAACTCAGCGGCCGAAGCCACTGCGGCGCGCACCGAACAGACGCGTTCACCGGCCAGGTCACGAACCACCACGTTATTGAACTCAGGGTGCAGCGACGCGTATTCCATGAGAAACGGGTCGCAGTGCGCAGGATCAAGCGCCCGGACCTGCGGTCTTTCAACCAGGCGACTGAGCAGACCCCGATGTTCATCAAAGAAACGCTCGAGGTTTTCGGCAACCCGCTGCGCATTTCGCTGGACCTCTTGCCGTGCCGCATCACGGGCTTGCTGACGCTCCCTGACAACATAAGAAGCCAGCGCGGAGAAAACGGGAACCAGGATCGCCAGTATCAACAAGCCCAACTGAGCCCGCACGGAAAGGCGGCTCACGCTCAGACCAAGGCGACTTCCCGGTGAAAGGGGCATAGGCTCTCATCTTAGGGGCGCCACCCTGGCGCCCCCATCTGATTTCCATTATTCCCTGAAAAAAGCGGGAAATGAAAACTGAATGGGCCTTTACCGCCCGGCGCGAACCTCGGCAATCAGATAGTCCACAACCTGAAGTGCGCGCTCCATGCTCTTGGCCTGGGTTCCATCGGTATAGAACCGGCCGGCCACGCCCATGGCAGGGACACCTTCGACCCGATAGGCATTTTGCAGCTGGGTTGCCTTGCTGGCTTTGGTTGAAACCGAGAACGAGTTGAACTGCTCCATGAACTTGGCCTTGTCGACTCCCTGCTTGGCGATCCAGTCTGCAATCGCCTCGGGTTTCTTGAGCATCTGCTTTTCGATATGAATGGCCTGGAACACCTTGCCATGCAACTTGTCCACCAACCCCATGGCCTCAATCGAATAGTAGAGACGCTGCAAGGGAACAAAGTCATCCCGGAACGACACCGGCACGCGACGCATGGCAACATCCTTGGGCAGGCGTTTGATCCACGCTTCCAGAGCAGGTTCAAACGCATTGCAATGCGGACATTCGTACCAGAAAAACTCCACCACCTCGACCTTGCCTTGTGGCGCTTCCGTAGCAACCTGCTTGTCCAGGGCCAGGTAATCGTCGCCCACCACCGGTTTTTTGGCTTGGGCCTGCACGCCCGGCGGGAGCAGAGCTGCAACGGCTAAAGCAGATCCACAGGTCAATGAAAAATCGCGACGCTTCATCTCACAACACTCCTGAAAAATGGTCAGACCCCGACCTGTCTCAATAGTTCAACAACCCGCGCTCACCGCTGAACACGCACAATAGCCGTATCAAACCCGGCGACATCCAGCTTGTCCTTGGTCTTGTCGGCGTCTTCCTTTCGGTCAAACGGTCCGGCACGAACCCTGAACACGGGACGGCCAGATTGCTCGCGCTCGGACACCTTGGCCTCCACACCCGTCAACGACACCTTGGCTCGTTGTGTTTCGGCGTCTTCCGCTGTCTTGAACGCACCAGCCTGCACAAAATAGGCAAACGGCTCAACCGCGCCGCCGGATGACTTGGCACGCGCCAGATCACCCAACGGGTCTGCCGATGCCGGCTTGGCCTCAGCCTTGGCTGGAATCGGCGGACTGACTCCCGGCACGGGAACCACAACACCCGGTGTGGTTGGCGCACTGGCAGCGGGTGAGACCGGCTTGACAGGCGATTTGCCATACAACGGGGCGTTCGGGTCCCAGTCTTTGTTCTTTTTGGCTTCGGCTGCGTCCTGATCGGCCGTACGGCTTTGCATTTTGGTCACAAAAGGAATCGGCACCTTGGTGACGTAGACCGCCACAGCCAGCGCAGCGGCCAGTCCGAAGACCACGCCCACCACAAATCCGAGAAATGTTCCGCCGAGCTGATGACCCAAACCCGGCTTTTTTACGATGGAAACCATAGTGACTTTCAGTGTCCTTACATTCTTGATGGGGCACTCACGCCCAACACGGCCAGGCCATTCTTCAAAACCTGTGCCGTGGCGGCGACCAGCGCCAGACGGGCCAGCTTGACCGCTTCATCGTCTACCAAAATCCGCTCGGCATCATAGTAACTGTGATAAGTCGCCGCGAGATCACGAAGATAAAAAGTTACATCATGCGGGGCGAAGTCTTTTGCGGCAGCGGTCAGCATTTCCGGATATTTGGCCAGCTGCAGCATGAGGGCCTGCGCCTGCGGGCTTTGCAGCGGCGTGAGCGCGATGGTGTTGAGCCCGGCCATATCCCCGCCCCAACTTGCCAACACTGAGCAAATACGGGCGTGGGCATATTGCACGTAGTAGACCGGGTTGTCGTTGTTTTGCGCCAGCGCCAGGTCCACATCAAACACATATTCCGTATCCGGCTTGCGGCTGAGCAGAAAGAAGCGCACAGCGTCTTTGCTGGTCCACTCAATCAGGTCGCGCAATGTCACATAGGATCCCGAGCGCTTGGAGATTTTCACTTCCTCGCCGCCCCGCATGACACGAATCATGGTGTGCAACACGTAGTCGGGGTAGCCGTGCGGAATACCTACATTGGCTGCCTGCAGACCCGCACGCACCCGTGCAATGGTACCGTGGTGATCAGTCCCCTGAATGTTCACCACCTGCTCGAAACCGCGTTCCCACTTGGTGATGTGGTACGCCACGTCGGGTACAAAATAGGTGTAGGAGCCATCCCCCTTGCGCATGACGCGGTCCTTGTCATCACCATACTCGGTGGACCTCAACCACAGCGCCCCGTCCTGCTCATACGTTTTGCCAGCATCAACCAGTTTTTTTACAGCGGCATCGACCTTGCCGCTGAGATAGAGGCTGGACTCCAGATAGTAGTTGTCAAACTGGACGGCAAAGGCTTTCAAATCCAGATCCTGTTCGTGGCGCAGGTAGGCTACGGCGAACAGGCGAATGTCATCCAGTGCATTCACATCACCCGATGCCGTGAACTCGCGATCGTCTGAGCGAACTGTCTTTTTCGCCAGGAAATCGGCTGCAATGTCGGCAATGTAGTCACCGTTGTAAGCGGCCTCGGGCCACTCAATGTCTCCCGGTTTGAATCCTTTGGCCCGCATCTGGGTACTGTTGGCCAGCGTGGCAATTTGCACACCGGCATCGTTGTAATAGAACTCGCGGTAGACATTCCAGCCCTGCGTGGCGGCCAGATTGCAGATGGCGTCCCCCAAAGCCGCCTGCCTGCCGTGTCCCACGTGAAGCGGGCCGGTGGGGTTAGCCGACACGAATTCCACCAGCATGCGTTTACTGACAGGGGCCTGCTGTCCGAACGCCGAACCCGCGCCCAGCACCTCGCGGATGATCTGCTGCTTGGCTTCAGGCTTGAGCCGGATATTGATGAACCCGGGACCGGCGATGTCCACCGCTTCGACCCATCGCTTGAAATGCTCTGAATTTAATAGCGACTCACGCAGGTCCTCTGCGGCCTGACGCGGGTTTTTCTTCAGTGTTTTGGCCAGTTGCATAGCCGCCGTAGATGCGAAATCCCCATGCGCGGCAACCTTGGGCGACTCAAAAGCCGCTTTCTCACCCGCGCCGGGTAATAGTTTTTCCAGCTCGGCCGCCAGGCAGCCAAGCAAATCTTGTTTAACTGAGAGCATGTGCTGATTTTACGGGGCGCCCTGTTGCGATCCGGCGCGCTTCCAGAATCCGGGTTGGCTGAAGTTGTGCTTGAGAAAATCAATCCACAACCGCACGCGTAGCGGCAGGTGCTTGCGCTGCGGAAACACGGCGTATATACCGTTGGGCGGCGCCGCAAACTCCTCCAGCACCACCGCCAGCTGACCCGAAGCAATCTCGGCCTCCACTTCCCAAGTGCTGCGCCAGGCAATTCCGTAGCCCGCCAGGCACCAGTCGTGCAAAACCTGCCCGTCCGAACAGTCCAGAGGGCCACCAGGTTTGAGGTGCGTCACTTCGGCGGCAACCTTGCCAGTTGCGGGGTCCGCGCCTGGCACCTGTGTGCCCTCGATCTGAAATGACCAGACAGGGGGCGGGGCAGTTACGATCGAGGGCAAACGGGTGG